>Ga0079306_1000175_pt1 | contig 72623 bp, 58 predicted proteins | sample Methanotroph_Enr_FD_79181 | JGI IMG/M metagenome (GOLD analysis project Ga0079306, IMG submission 79181) | Enriched soil microbial communities from Old Woman Creek wetland in Ohio, USA - Methanotroph_Enrichment_5 | ecosystem: Environmental > Terrestrial > Soil > Wetlands | place: USA: Ohio... | reverse complement strand
TTTTCTTAGTTCTTTTAGAACCACAGTAAAAGCAAATTTTTTATTCATAGCTTTCAAATACACCAAAGCTATGATATTATTACCTTTGAACATCTATTCAGCCTGAATTTTGTCCATTAAGCCTAAATTTCAAAGTCCTTGTACGACTAAAATTTATTGGGGCTATCTCAAAAGTCCTTTGTGTACCTTTGTGCAAACCTTTGGGATTCTTTGTGGTAAATAAAGTAATTAAACCACAAAGAATCACCAAGTACACACTAAGGTTCACTAAGGCTAAATACACACAAAGTCAACTTTTGAGATAGCCTCTATATCGTTTTTGAAAGCGTTTTGAAAAATGCTTCTTCCCTATCGGCTTGTTTATCGATCAGCTTACCCAGATCGAGCAGATGTTCCTTTTCAAAATCGCGGTTACGGCCCAGGCGGGCAGCATTAAGAGATACTTCACGCCAGTAGTCGCCTATTTCCATCATTTGTTTCGACAGATCATTCAAAGCGGGCTTATTCATAATTTCTGAAGCTTGCTTCAGAAAAGTAGCATACATAAAGCGGAATCCGGCGCCGCCTGTTCCCTGGTCTTCGAGCAATACATTGATCTTAGAAAGCTGGTGCGACAGGTCTTCGGTGTCGATGGCAAGTTTTGGCCATTCCACAATTTGTCTTCCGAATTTACGCATCCCTTTGATCCCCAGAAACGGGATGGGAATTTTCAGCATGTAAAAACAAGCTTTTTTAATTCCTTTTTGCACTGCTTTCTGATAATCGAATTCTTTGGGAATATATTCAGGGTAAAATAAAAATCCTTTGGGCGCCATGCTGCCTCCGGCAAAGCGGCCTTTTATGAGCGACTCTTCGGAAATCTCGACAATACGGGGATGATAGCAATCGCTAACCAGGTATTTGTCGCCGTTTTTCCCGACAACATTGATAAAATGCACGTTAATATGCACCCTTAAATACTCCGGCAGGTAATCCATAAAAAAGAAATCGACCTGGGTTGCTACCGGTATGCCTTTTTCCAAAAGCCTGTCGAGGCCGGCCTGCGCCTTTTCGGGAGTTTTAAACGATTCGCAATGAAACTTAATACCCAAGCGTTTGCTCAGGTTTTCACGAATCTTTCCCGGCTGGTTTCGGACAATAAACGTTGGAAAAGCAAAGCTTGAGTTATTAAAATATCCGAAAAATATGCCGCTGCCGATACCAAAAACCATGGATTCGCTGATTTCCATCCCGTGATAGGCCAGTTGTGAGCTCAGCGTACCGGTTTCGCAATGCGCCGACATGCGGTGTTCGAAAGGAATAGTTATGTTCATTTAGTTCTCTCCTCAATTTTAGTTACCACCATTATCGGATTTTGAGCCGGATGCTGAACCACAAGATGTAAATCTTTCTTTGCTTCCTCTTCAAAATAAAAATGATAATTTGGGTTTAGTCCTGTTGATGTTTCCACGATCTGAAAAAAATTAGCCAGCTGCACATTAAAAGCTTTGGCATATTTCAACAAATCATTGACACGGGCTTTTTTAAAACTTTCCGGCTTCAGATGGCATTTTACTTTTCCTTTGCAGATACCGGAACGGTTAGCAAGTTCGGATGCTGTCATTTCCTGTAGAACCATATAATAATATATTGGGCTAATTTCGCCTTTTAATAAGCGGTCCCTCAGCATTTTTTCCATATGGCTTTTCTTGAACCAGAAATCGTCGATCTCATTTTCCATCATATACGATCCGCCTTCAACGGTGCCATAAGAACCATCGTTTTTTTCCGCGTAAAATATGTACTTCTTTTCCTTATAATCGTGAATTACATCTTTTTCCTTCATGTGAATTTTTTTTCAAAAGTACATATTCCCGATAAAATAAATAAACTTTAGTTTTTCATTTGAAAATAATTGTACTAAAACTGATATAAAAAAAACTGATTCCTTTGATGATAGAAAACTACTATAGTTGTCTACGATGTTGACTATAAAATAAATAACGAAAATTTATTTTCTTCTGATAAATGTCAGCAACGCAATTAACAAGGACATGATAAAAAACACATTCAGCCTGATCAGGTTCGGGCCTATGGTTTTAAGCCCGGCTTCGCGGACAAAAATGTCGAGGAAACTATCGATACCCCAGCGAACCGGTGAGATGTTGCTTGCCACTTGCAGCGGTTCCGGCATCATATAAACCGGAAGAAAAATACCGCCTAAAATAGCCAGAATCAACACCATGAATGAACCGAAAATCCCTGCCTGGCTTTGTGTTGAAGCAAAAGTGCCTACCAGCAGGCCGAACCCGATAGCCGCAAACGCCGAAGAAAATGCAGCGCAAAGCAATGCAGGAAAATTACTGCCAATGTCCAGCGGAGGCATTCCATAAATCAACGGGAGCAGGTACATTCCGGTGATGATCATTAATACCAGCTGCAGAAGGCATATCGAGGCATACACCACAATTTTGCCCCAGAGTATGGTTATATATTTTACCGGGAGGGTCCGGATACGGTTATAAGTGCCCTCGGTGCGCTCAGTAAGCATGCTGCCCGCAAGTGGAATAACGATAAAAAACATGGCAAATAATGCAAAAGCAGGGACATTGTTCTGAACCAGCGTTGGTTTAATAACGGCATTCTGTCCCTGGGCATAGTTTTCATCGATAGCAACCAGGTTGTCATTTTCCAGATCATCATTAAATTTTATTCCTTTCCTGATGTCTTCTGTCATGTCGAATTTCACATCACGTGGTTTGGCATCTATATGAAAATCTGCGGGAAGGTACTCCCCCATTCTGGTTTTGAGTTCTTCCGTAAAAACGCCTTCCATCACTTTAAGCTGCTCTAACAGGTATATCTTTATCGGCTGCTGCAGCTGAGCATTTAGTTCCTGTGGCAATGCTTCAAAAAACGTGTTGAGAATAATTTTTATCTCCACGGAAAGTATCAGCCGTTCAAGGGAGCTGGTCACGGCATTTTTATATGAATCCCGGATAGTAGGGTCATAATAAATACTGACCGTTTTCATTTGAGGATCCGGAATTTTTGTGGTGATATCATTACTATCAGTGACAAAGCTTTTGCGTATCCGTTTTCGGGCTTTTTCTTTGGCAAATTCTGTTGCTCCTTTATGGATCACAATACCGATCTGATAATTCCCATCCGCAATTTCGTTCTGTGCCGTTTGGATGTCCAGTGGTTTACCTTTGATTTCTTTAACGACATGAAAATAACCGGATTTGTTTAGCCCGTCTTCAATAGTTTTGCTCAGGTATGCATGGTCGTTATCAATAAAAAGCATATCCGATTTATTATCGTAAAGCTCTTTAAAGGCGTTTTCCTGCGTTCCGGTAACGGCAAGTATCAGCACCATAGGCATCAGGAACAGAATTATCAGCCCGGGTATATCCCGGATCACCTGAATAAATTCTTTTGTTACTATTGCCCAGAGCTGCTTCATAATTTAATCCCTTAATTCCCTTCCGGTGAGTTTTATAAATACCTGTCCCAGATCGGTACAGCCCGGGTTATTTTTTATAAGATCTGAAGGCGTTCCATTTGCTATCACCTGCCCGTCATCGATGATGGTGATCCTGTTGCAAAGGTTTTCGGCCTCTTTCATATAATGTGTAGTGTAAATGATTGTCTTGCCCGATCCGTTAAGTTTTACAAGGTATTCGTAGATCAGGTTCATTGACTGCGCATCCACGCCTAATGTTGGTTCGTCCAGAAAAATGATCTCGGGATCATGCATTAGCCCTGCCACAAGGTTGGCACGCCTTTTTATCCCACCCGAGCAGTTTGAAATGCGTTTACCGGCATGATGTTCAAGTTGCACGACACTGATATATTCATCAATTGTATTTTTTAATTTTTTGCCGAATAGGCCGTGCATTTCTCCAAAAAACGCCAGATTTTCCTTCACTGTAAGTGTCGGGTATAATGCTATTTCTTGCGGAATCAGCCCAATAAACCCGTTAATTTTTCGGTAATGCTTTGCAATATCCACATCATTGACGAAAACACTGCCTTCATTAAATTTTAGCAAACCGCAGATGATCGAGATGAGTGTTGTTTTTCCGGCAGCATTCGGACCGAGCAGTCCGAAAAATTCGCCTTTATGGATTTCCAGGTCAACACCTTTTAATATTTCGTCGGGGTTGCCTTTATAGGTTTTTTTCAGATTGGAAATTCGGATCAAAGCCGGCATAGTAGATAAAAAAGTGTACAAATTTACTCTTTTTTAGGTGTAAAGGAAAATAATTTCCTTGCAGAGAATAATCATTATGCAATAAATTCCAAAAAACAAATCCGCCGCAACGGACCAAATTTCAAACAATATCAAAAAATTAATGACCAATTACCCAAACAACCGTTTTGAATTATTAAAATTTTTTAATTTGGAATTTGTTTGTTATTTGGTACTTGTGATTTGATCCGCCGCGGCGGATTTATTACCCAGACTTCCTATTGTTATTCATCACAATTTCTTCAATAAGCTTTGCCGTTTCTGCAGGGGCATCATGCTGCTGAAAATCACGGCTGATCCGGCCGGCATTTTCTTTATATACCGGGTTGGAAAAGATCTCATTCACAGCTTTACGTATTTTTCCGGGATTAGGATGCCCGGTACCAAGATTAATACCCACTTTAAAATAATTTATCCGTGCTGCTATCTCAGGTTTGTCTTCCGAATCACTGGCAACGATGAGAGGAACTCCGTAATTCAGGGCTGTAATAACACCGCCATAACCGCCATTGGTGATCATGAGGCTTACCTTTGGCAAGATCAAAGCATATGGCATAAATTCTTCAATAATAATATTTTCCTGCTGAAATTGAGAGCTCAGGTCTTCTACAAACTCTTTTCCAGTGACGACCAGGATCGTGGCATCAAGATTTTGCACGGCTTTTAGTGCAGGGATTATCAGCTTATCGTAATTATCAATATTTACAGAGCCCTGTGTAATAAAAATAGTTGGTTTGCCGGCTTCTAATTTATCCAGCCATTTATAAACCTTATGATTTGAATATTCAGGAACTACCGGGCCGACAAACCGGACCTGGTCAGGGAGTTTTTTCCAGCTAAATTCAAAGGCCTGTGTATTGAATTTGATAAAGAGCCGGCTTATAAAAATATTGTTTATCAGGAAAAAATGTTTCATGGGACGCAGCCCTATTTCCATGCGTAGCCGGTCAATATATCGTTGCACGCCTCCAAAAAATAATTTGGTCGTCATCCAGTTTACGATTCGGTTGCGGTGTATCCCGAAATTATCAGTTCTGGGATAAATGCCTGCACCGGGAAATGGCACTTCATCATCATAAAAAAACAAAGGAGAATTACAGTAAACCACCCAGGGAAGTTTTTTACTTTCGGCATAAGGAATAGCGCCGGTGAACCACTCATCGGTCAGCAGAATATCTGCATGAAATTCTTTGAGTATCTCTCGCAAATCGAGATATTGGCCAAGCATATTATCATAAAACACATGTTTGATGTAAAACGACGCATGCCGTAACAGCATTTTTTCGGGAAGTCTGGGAAACTCTTTTTTTATCGTGCTATCATGAAAATCCTTTGCATTGACATATGGATAAAAGGTTGCTCCGGCAGCTGTTATGACATCCCGGTATTTTTTCCCGCAATACCACCGCACCTCATGTCCGCGGGAAACCAGTTGTTTCACCAGGGGAATTGCAGGATTGACATGGCCTGATAAAGGGACCGATGCGATGAGGATTTTTGCCATTTCAAAAAGTAAAATTATAGAAAAAACGGTTAAAAAAACGAACGTAGTATGATAACTAAGATTTTATATAAAAGTTGTAATTTATAAAAATATTATATTGCCCAGCCCCTTCCACTTCAGATCGAGGTCTTTTGTGAACACTCATAAAATCACTTATTCAAACCTCCATTTACACGAATCTGTCTGTTGGCCTATAACAAACAACTTGATAGCATAATTTCATGTAAATTATGGTTATTTCAAGGAAAGAAAACAGTATTTGGTGAAGCTTTTTTACAATTGTTCAAACATAAAGTACCGGGCGGTTTAAAACTATAATATGCCGGGTATTTTTCCTGAAATATTCCCTGATAGCCCTTGTAATTCATATTGGATTTTCGTATATTTGTTTATATTTATGATAAAACGGAACAGGTAAAGTAGTGATCTTGACAGGTAAAATTTTTAGTAAATTAAAATCCAAAATCATGAAAAAATTAATCTTCATCTCATTCATTTTGATCACAACATGTGGTTTTTCCCAGGTGATTATAATCGATTCCATTAGCATTGTAAAACCAGGGCTTGAAGAAGTAATACTTGATACTTCTGTAACAAAAAGCCTGGAAGCGTTTCAAAACAAAGACGATGCAATCGTCTATATTTTTAGGTTGAGCTCTATGGTTGGGGCATTAGTAAAATGGCAAATAAAAGTTGATGACGCGGTGGTAGCTAATTTAAAACAAAAAGAGTATGTTGTGGTCCATGTGAATACAACTGCAAAAGGCCATTACTTTTATTTTCCTAATTTGAGATATTTTTACACCAATTTTAAACCAAACACATATTACTATATTATGCTCAACCAGGGATTTGGGTTTAAAAGTGGTTATATGAATTCAGAAGCATTAAGTGAGCTTAAATCATGTAAAATTTCAAAGTCCATAAACGAAAAATAGTCTTTGCATTTTAACAAAACCATCCTTTTCATTGGAATAAAGGACAACTAAGGTTATTAAATAGTAAGGCTTATTATTTTTCATACCTCTGATTTCTGAACAGCATCTCCCAAATTTGGCTATTTTATAAATTCATGGGCTAAAAAACTTTACCTTTGCCCCTGCTTTTTTATTATGAAAATATTATTAGTCAACCCGCCCCGTTCACCGGAAAACAAAATCCTGGAATATGCCCCGGCAGAAGCGAAACGCTTTATTCATAAAAAGCTGGTAGGCCCGCCACTCGGGCTGCTCACTATTGCCGCCGCTGTCAAAGATTTTGATGTAACGCTGGTTGACCTGAAAGGCGAATACGACCTTCATCCTGACTCACCACCACTCAATCAGCTGATCCGGAAATACCTGGAAGAAACCAATCCCGATATTGTCGGGGTAACTTGTATTGCGTCTGAGTTTCCTTACGGAATCGAGATACTTCGGGAAGCAAAAAAATTCAATCCACGCATACTTACCGTTGCCGGTGGTTTGCACACGGTGCTTTCCTTAAATGACTTTGCTGTGCCGGAAGTAGATCTTGTTTGTCAGGGCCAGTCGGCAGATATTTTCAGGGAAGTCGTGATGGCACATTCCCAAAACAAAAGTTTTGAGCATATTGGTGGTTTGTACATCAACAAAAATAATTTGCTGCAGCTTACAAAACCTCCGCGGGCAGATTGGAATCCTGCAAACGAAAATTTCATCATGCCCGACCGCAGCCTGCTGAAACGCTGGATCAACACCTACATCGTGGGCGGAAGGCCCGTTCCCGCCACATACTTGTTTACCTCGCTGGGTTGCCCGTACCAGTGTTCTTTCTGTTCGATATGGCCGCAGTTCGACAAGCGGTTTTACCAAAGGCGCCTGGAAAGCATCATCGAAGAACTGAAACAGATACCCGAATATAAGATCGTGCGTTTTGCTGATGCCAACACGATTGTTGATGTGGATTTCATCAGCCGGCTTTTCGACCGCATCATCGAAGAAGGAATTGATAAGGAATACGTGATGGATATCCGCTTCGACACCACGGTAAAATACCCATGGCTTATTGAAAAACTGGCGAAGGCAGGATTGAAGGTGGTGATCTGCGGCTTCGAATCATTCCGTGATGAAGAACTGAAAAGATACCGCAAAGACTCTCAGGCATCGCTGATCAAAGAAGCCATAAAGGTTTTCGATCAAAACGGCATCATGCTCCGAGGCAACTATGTAGTTCCTAACGATTACACCGAAGATGATTTTAAGGCGCTGGCCGATTACGCTGCTTCTCATCCCGTGGTATATGCGGGCTACACGGTATTAACGCCCATGCCGGGAACTGTTTTTTATACAGAAATCTCCGATCAGATCATTGACCAAGACCTGCTGAAATACAACTTTTTCAACTGCGTGCTCAAGACAAAACTTCCGCTCGAAAAGTTTTATGAAAACACCGGAAAGCTTTGGCTCATCAAGAAGGGGACGGATGTTATTTAGGAGGAAAATGTTCAATGTTCAATGTTCAATGTACAATGTTCAACTTACAACTTACAACTTACAATCCGCTTACACGGACCAAACAATATTTAAATAACCAATTTCCCAAACAACGGTTTTGAATTTTAAATATTTGGATATTGGAATTTGTTTGTTATTTGTGATTTGTTGGTTGTTATTTAATGTTTTTACATCTGCGCCGGAACATATAAAAATGTATTTTTGTATCCCTGCATTTCTGTATGAGATACTTAAAGATTTTATTCCTAACCCTGCTGCTTAGTATGCCAACGCTGGTTTATCCTCAGAACCAGACACAAACCTTGCACGGGACGGTCACTGATAAAATCACAAAATATCCCCTGCCCGGCGCCAACATCATTATAATGGGCAGCAATCCGTTGATCGGAACTGCCAGCGATACTTCCGGAAAATTTCGCATCGAAAATGTTCCCATTGGTAAGTTCAATATTAAAATCAGTTACCTCGGCTACTCCGACGTGATCATTTCCAACCTTGAAATAAACGGAAACAAAGAATTAGCGCTTGATATTGAACTTGAAGAAAAAGCTTTTCAGGGTAAAGAAGTGGTGATTACAGCGCAGAGCGACCGCACCACGCCTTTAAATACCATGGCAACCGTAAGCATCCGCAGGTATACCATTGAGGAAACCAGCCTTTTTGCCGGAACACGTAATGACATTTCGCGCATGGCTTCAAATTATGCCGGGGTAAAAGGTTCCGGTGATGCACGCAACGACATTGTTATTCGGGGAAACTCTCCTGCCGGCCTGCTGTGGCGGCTCGATGATGTGGATATTCCAAACCCAAACCATTTTGCAGCGTTCGGTACTTCAGGTGGCCCGATCGGGATTTTCAGAAATTACATGTTACAAAATTCGGATTTTATTACCGGCGCTTTTCCCGCCGAATATGGCAATGCGCTGTCCGGTGTGTTCGATCTGAAATCAGTGAATGGAAATAACATGCGTCAAAAATTTTCATATCATATCGGTTATAATGGTATCGGCGGTGGCGCAGAAGGCCCGATCAATAAAGAAAAGGGAAGTTCCTATTTTGTCGATTACCGCGTTTCCATCCTCGACCTGTTTGCATTAATGAACGTGCAAATGGGCACAGGCAAAGGTGTGCCAAGGTATCAGGACTTATTTTTCAAAGTCAATTTACCGAAAACAAAAATCGGAAACCTGACAGTTTTTGGTTATGGCGGCATGAGCTACATCAACTTTCTCGACAGCGAAAGAGACACAACCGAAAAGAGAAAAGACATGTACGGCACGCGCGGCTGGAACCTGACAAACCGGTCAAACCAGGCAGTGGTAGGTGTTTCGGATTATTTCCTGCTCAACAAATCCAGCTATTTCAAATTTACAATAGCCACAACATACCACAATTTTGATTTTTATTATGACTCGGTTACGCCTGATACGCGTGAAACATACCCTTACGAGGTAAGTTCCGACAAGGAATGCAAACTACTGGGTAACATCTTTTTTATTCACAAATTCAATTCGAGGCATAATCTTAAAACCGGCATCAAGGCAGCACTTTTATACAACGACATTACCGACAGCGTTTACCATCATGCCACAAATCTGTTTTTAAAGCATAGGGATTATCATGGCTATACTGCTTTTTTCCAGGCATATGTAGACTGGCAGTTCAGGATCAGTGAAAACTTCACCATGAACTTAGGCGCACACGGGCAATTATTTGCATACAATAATGCTGTTTCGGTAGAACCACGTCTCGGACTGAAATGGAATGTGGCTCCGCTGCACAGCCTAAGTTTAGGCTTTGGCATGCACAGCCAGATGATACCTTCGAACATATTTTTCAGTCAGGAAAGACTCATTGATGGCACCTACCGTCTTTCCAATACCACGCTAGATTTTTCACGCAGCCTGCATCTTGTACTCGCATACGACTGGAGTATCACAGAAAACACACGGTTAAAGACTGAAATTTATTATCAGTATTTATATGACATTCCTGTCGAAGCAACACGAACCAGCAGCTATTCACTGCTTAACGAAGGTGCCACTTTTAACGTACTTGCTCCTGACAACCTTTACAACCAAGGGACGGGATATAATTATGGTATTGAGATAACCGCCGAAAGGTTCTTATCAAAAGGATATTATTACCTGGCCACAGCCTCTTATGCTATTTCAAAATACCGGGGCAGCGATCAGGTTTTGAGAAATTCTGCCTTTAACGGAGGCTACAACGTAAACCTGCTTGGAGGAAAAGAATTTCGTTTTAAATCAAAGAAAAACAAAGAGTCCAAATCAAGTAAATCGCTCACCATAAGCCTGAAAACTACTGTAGGTTCCGGACGCTATTATACTCCCATAAATGAAGCGGAATCATACGTAAGGCAGGAAACGGTATATTATGATGAGAAGGCTTTTTCCGAACAATTCCCGGTATATTCCCGCACGGACTTTAAAATGTCATACCGTATGAGCGGTGGCAAACTCTCGCTGGAATGCGGGCTTGAAATTTCGAACATCTTTAACCAGAAAAATATTTGCAACATCGCCTTTGATAAAAACACGGGTAAAACGTATAATGTTTATCAGATGGGGACGATGATCATTCCGCAATACCGATTGATATTTTAGACAGAAGATTTATTATCATCCTGAGTCCGGGTTAGTAATTTTCTTACAATGAGGCTGTCCCAAAAGTTGAAAATTGTGTGTATTTAGCCTTAGTGAAACGTAGTGTGTACTTAGTGTTCCTTTGTGGTTCAATCGCTTATATTTACCACAAAGAAGCACAAAGGTATGCACAAAGGCACACAAAGGACTTTTGAGACAGCCTCTTAATACCAATAGGTTGATGATTAGCACCAGGTTATTAATAATCCTAAAACTTCCATTATCCAGACTTTAATACACAAAAAGATGTTGCCTTACTTCAGTTTCGCACTCACTGCATCAGTTGGTTCGCTTTCAGCACCTTCGCCATTTACAGTTTTGATATAATAGAAAAACACTTGTCCCGGCTTCGCGTTTACATCTTCAAATTGCGTTGCGGTTACTGGCAATTCTTTTAACAATTGTGCATCATTTCCTGCGGTAGCACGGTATATGCGTACTGCAGCAATACTCTTATCCTCAGGCAAATCCCAGCTTATTACGATCTTGCCATCAGCAGCATAGGCCGAAACGCTTCCCGGCTGCAACGGCAGTTGTGATGGAATAACGATACCGGCAGCCATACTCAGGCTGCTCAGATCAGCGCTGTCCGAAGCAACACACTCTATGCGGTAACGGTAATGCACACCGGCTGCTACCAAACTGTCAGCATAACTGTTTTCCTCAAAGGAAGTGGTTGCAACCAACTTCATATCCTTTTCGGCATTGTCATTATCCACAACACTTCTGTAAATCCTGTATGCCGATATTGCCGCATTCTGCTCAGAAACATTGTTCCATGTTACAAAAACTTTATGATTGTACCACAGTGCATTAACGGCGGAAGGTACGGGCAGCATGCCTCCGCTGTATGTCACACTCACCCTTTCGGTGAGCGGGCTTATGTTGTATGATGAATTTACTGAAGCCACAGCATACGTATAAACATTGGGCAGCGAGGACATCGGAAGGGTGTCGTTATAACTCAGCAGGGTATCAGTACTTAGCAGCATCCGCGGCAGCTGTACCAGCGGCCCGGTATAACCGGATGCCCGGTAAACATAATAACCACGGGTATCAGCGCCGAGGCGTTGAAAAGTCAGGGTTACCTTATTTTCATTCCGCGAAGCAGTTAAATTTTGCGGAGGCAGGAAATTCAAGCGGGTACCCTTTAAAATTGACGGTATCCGGGCGCTTGGCAAGCTGTACCCATAGCCGTTATTGATCTGAAGATAATAATAATAGGCTTTAGCCGGTTGTAATTGATATGAGTCGAAATAAGTATTTGCATCGGCAGGCAGGCTTGCAATCTTCGCATACCGGCCGTCATAACTTACAGATCGAAAAACATCCACAGAGGTAACATTCAGCACATTTTGCAGCTTCCATTTCAGCTCTATGCCTTTCTTTTCCGGAACCTGGGTAGCATCAAAACTCTCAACAATGCCTATGTCTGCTGCTTTTGTAAAATTGTAAATATTAAGCGTATCAGTCGTTGCTTTGCCCGGATTGCCCAACACATCATAGGGCTGTGCAATATAACTGTATGTCACATTTTTTAAAACGGAACCATCCCGAATAAGGGCAACCATTTTGTTGTCTTCCTTTGTAAAAAGAACATCAGCGGATACTTCTGAAAAATTGCCGGCTTTGTACAAACTTCTGTACACCTTTACACCAGCCGTATTTAAAGAGTCGCTGATCTTATAACTGATGCTTACATTGCTTTCATTGATCCTGTATCGCACGGCTTCTATGGTCCCGTTATAGGGATTGCCCGGAAAATCCACTTTCGATTCTCCTGCCGGAGTTTTTTCACCGTTTCTGGCAATTTTGCTGATACGGTACTGGTAGGTTCCCGGTATTTTTATACCATCGTCAAACCACCCGCAGCCTGCCGCTGACTGGTACCGCGGGTCCATCGCAAAAGCAAACAATGAATCCAGAACTGTTGATTTTTCTACCAGCTTCCAGAAAATGCTGATAGTACCATCTTCGATTTTAGTTTTGGATGCAATGACAACCGGCAGATCCAGCAATGCTGCTTTGCAGGCTGCTTCATTCTGAGGGGCACGAACCTCTGCCACAGCTGTCCATGAATCGGTGGTAAGGGATTTTTTTTCTATCAGGTAAGAAAATTTTTTGGGCAGTTCTTTTCCGCAGAAAATAAAAATGCCGGTCTGGTATGGCCTTATTTTAAAAGGCTGCGCTGTTGCTGTGCTTGTTATTACAATCGCTAACAGGAATAATATTTTTTTCATCACAGAAATTTTTAATATTTATTTAATACAATCCACTTTAGCATCACCCGATCCAAGGCTGAAACTGAAACCACTGGTTCCTCCTGCTGCATGGCAGTTGATGTCAAATGATTTTGAAATGGTAGTGGCTATCAGGCTTTGCGAAATTTCTGCACTAAAGCCCAGATCGAGGGTACCATCGGCATTAAACTTATTATCTTTAAAAATAAATTTCACAGCGCCGAGTGCATCCAGGCTGCCGCTGATGCTGGTCCCCGTGATGGAACCTAGTCCTGCCGCCACATGGGCATAAGCATGGGCTTCCACACCAATGACCAATGGGCTGAAGTTTGAATACACATCGGCACCAATCAGCGCGTTAGCCTGCACGTACCCGGAGGCCAGGATAAAATCAAATCCTATGCTCTTGTCAATGATCACACGGTCGATGGTAAAATAGAACCCGCTGAGTTCCGGGTTGCTGATCCTGTAGCAATCGTTCTTAACCGCGGGGTTTTTAAATGAATTTACCACATCCCAGAGTTGATCGGTTATGGTGTAACTTCCCAGCATGAAACCCATATTATAAGTGCCGTCGACGTATGGGTTGGGCAATTGGATCTCTGCCGAGCAACCGCCGGCAACGTAAAAACCGTCGGGATCGAAAAGTGTTTCCACTGTTCCCGTCAGCTTTGACGTGCCCAGCGGGATGTTTTTAGCCGTGATGGTGCCTATCATACGTTTTTTCGCGAAGTCAAAAACCATTTTCATAGCGCCAAATGGCGTGCTGATATTGGTAATCTCCATGCCGCTGGCATCCGCACTTATATCGCCCATAACCGCATACTTCACAAACAGCGGTTTGGTATCCGAGCCGGGTTCATTGCTGGTCATCATGCCCTCATAGGTAAGTATGGACCAGTCGCCCCCACTGACCGACATTCCGCCATTTTCGATATTAAGTTTATGGCCGACAGTACTGGGTGAATTGTTTTCCTTATTCAGCTGCGTGACAAAATTTTTATCCATCACCACTTTATATACCGGATTGCCGCCGGTATAAAATGGAGACCCGCCATACACCGCATAAAATGTGGAAGGTATTTGATTAAAGGTGGGCAGCGGTTTCTCAACAACATTTCCCAGTATTGAAATCTGACTGGAAGTGATGTTGATGTTTGGGTTATTGTTCCCCGGATCCCTGGCAACAAAGTGAACAAATCCCTTACCTTCAAAATCGGCCTGAACACTCTCAAGCGCAAGGGTACTCGCATTCTTATAATTCAAGCGCAATGAAATATCTCCCACACGAGGCGCTCCCACATTTAACGCACCGGTGATAGAAATAAAATCAGGGCCGTTGTAAATAGATTCAGGGGAATATTTTGCCAGCGGATTTGTACGGATAATAGAAGGCGTGGACTGCTGCTGCAGCTGAAACACTGATTCATTATTGCTCAGGATCTGGATATAGTTTAGCTTGATCGTTCCGCTCAGGTCGGCCAGTGGCGGTAGTGAAGCTGCAGGATTCCCACTGAGGCTGAAGCGCCAGTGTGGCATCATTTCAGTACCGGTCTTATTGTCAAATACAATGGCGGCATTTTGCGCATTGATATTCTGTAAGGCGATACTGCCGCCTGCCATTTTCAGGCTCTGCAGTTGAAACGAATCCATCAGGAACAGGTCGTGACGCAACACAAATTTTTTAAACGGGATGTCGATGGCAGCTGTGTTGACCATGCCATTGTTGCTTACAATACCTCCCTGTTCGGTACTAAAACTCCAGCTCTTAACTGTTAAATTCCATTTTTCCAAAGCTAAAGTAATTGGCGAGGTGCTTGTTGCAGGATATACTTTGTTGTTATCCAACACCATATCATCAATTATCAGGCTGAAATTTTCAGGCTGCGCATTGGTAATATGGCATTGCAGCTTGACGTTCAAATGAATTTTCCCTCCTTCATCAACAAAACTTTTTGTTGGTGTGGCGCTTGCATCAAACTCGATCAACTTAAACTGTATGGCATTACCGGCCGCATTTGATAAATAATAGAGTGGTTTTGGCTGGTTTTGGTATCCGTTGATATAATTCTGAATAACATTCATATAGACGGTATAATCCTGATAATATTCATTGTTGGTCTGGGTTTCGGTCATGGCACTGGTTACTGCACTAATTGTTGTATTCACGGTAGTTTCGTTGACTTTTTCGGCCAGGTAAAAACTATTAACTGCGCTGCTGAAATTAAGATACGTGCTTGGGTAATTAAATGAATTATCAACAATTGCAATTTTACCTCTGATAACCCCAAGGTCATTTTCTTTCGAAACGTACAGTGTCTGAGGATTTAACGGATTATACATACCCCCCGGCTGGACAGCCTTGAGCTTGACATTATATTTGTTCAGGTATTTAAATTTAAGATCAGAGACTCCTTCAATAGCTACCGATGTTTCCTGCGGCACACCCACTTTTTTACCGTTGATCAAGGTGGCCTTATAGGTAACATTTTCAATCCTCAAAATCTGATTCACCTCATTCACCTGGAAATTACTGATCGCTTTGGACCAATGTACCAAACCGGTGACTTTTATTTCGCTGCTGTCGGGTGTAACAGGAATAATTTTTTCGACTGAAAGTGGAAATCCATAGATATTATTAACCAGCATGTTCTTAAAACTGGTCAGGTTGAAGTTGGCCGTTCCGGATAAATTGCTGATCTGAACCAACTTCATATCCCCGCTAACGGTGAAACTGGTATCCAGCGTTGCATGAAGATTTACCGACTGGTTGTTAACCGGAACACCTCTGAGTTTATAATTCCCCAGAGCATCGGAATAGGCAACCACCAGATTTGCATCCGGGGTGAGATTGCCTGTGTTAAACAGAGGCGGAATGAAAGAATTTTGCTGTGAGAAATCAATATACACTTTAGCATTTTTAACCGGATTGCCGTCGAGTGTAACCTTTCCCTGAACCATACTTCCTGTTGCAAGTTTCACACTCACATTCACATAATCGCGGGATTCTTCATTTTTAAGGTTAAATGTTTTGGGAATATAATTCTGGCCTTCAGGCCCGCGGATCACAAAAGTGTAATTGTTTACCGATACATTTTCAAAATTGAATGTTGTCCTCCCAAGGGAATTCGTCTTTTTAACAGAATCGCCCAGTTGTATGATGGCATTGGCAAGCACTGTATTATTACTATTTGTTATTGTTAAACGGATACGGTGCCTGCGGCGGTAAACGCCAAAATCCTGGATATCCACTATTGATTTTACAATATCAGCCGATTTCACGATATAAACAGAATCAAAAAAACCCACATCTTTAGGAATTATAAAAACTTTGGTTCCGGCAACAGCAGGTACCGGGAGGTCTGAGAAACTTCCATTGTAATTTGTTTCTATCACTTTCCCTCCATTCACTTTGATATAAGAAGGGACACCTGGCTTGCCCGGTTTATCCATGTTTACAATACGGCCTGTCATCCGTAATGCCGGATCAAGCAGGTAATTATAGAAAAACTGGCTGCCGGTGGCGTTGAACGTAAATTTTGCGAGGGTATTACCCGGTATTAATTTGTACCCAGTGGCAGAACCTTCAAATTTTACCGGAGATGAAAAGTTGTTGAGCGGATATTTGTTGGCCAGAAATTCCACATAGCCGTCACCATCCACAAAAGAAGTATGGGTATATGAAGAACCGTCTTTTTTTATCGTAACCCGACCTCCCTGAGCGCCCGAGATACTTTTCTGGGTAGAATTATCAATAAGCCGTATCAGTGCTCTGCTTGGCAATGCCTGAAGTTTCAAGGTCAGGGATACAGTTGGCGGTGCGGCAATTCCCAGCCAGTAATCCGGGTCGTAATTATCAATTTCCGTTTTTACCGAAGCAAATGTGGCTTTATAAGTTCTGTTTCCAGTTGGATCGCTGCACGATTCCACATAATAATCTTCGTAACCTGCCAGCAGCGTGGTAAAACCTACCCATCCGCCTGCCGAATCGGGTGTGGCCGGCCATAATTGCTCAAATTTGGTAGTAAAAACACTGGCGCCGGTGTTCAAATTCTGAGCATTGCTGACATCAAAAGGTTCTCCGGTAGTGTTGTATTGCGGGCTGACAAGTTCGGCAAATTTATATTCACCATTACCTTCTCCAATAGGCAAATCCATTGTTTTATCCGAAATGCTGCGGAATACTGTCACCAGCATCTGGTCAAGGTTGTTGTTTGCCATATCTGTTGAATGCACCCGTAATTTTATTTCTTTTACAAAACAGGTCTGTGCTTCCGTTACGTTAAGCGCCTCAAAAGCCTGGACAGCAAAGGTCTCTTTACTCGGGTAGATATATTGATTGTCGGGAACAATACGGTAAACTCTTTCAAAATTAACCAGTTCATCATCAAATGGGACAGATTTGTCCAGAATAAGATAATTATTGGCCGGGCCGTTCATCTCCATACCGGGTTTAAAATTGCCGCCGCCGCCAAAATTATTTCCCCCAAAACCAACTTCAAAAGCGCCGTTTGAGGAATTAAAGCCCACACCGGAATTTCCATTTATCAGGTTTTGTACTCCGTTGTTCATGTTATTTGTATTGTCGATCCCAAAAGAGCCGGTATATCCAAAATCGTCACCCCACGAAAAATCGTCCATCCCGGGATTTATAATATCGTCAATTCCAAAACCAAAAGGATCCTCAACTGCTTCGGTCGGGATCGTGTAATGCCATCCCTTATCAACAAGGTATCCTTTGCCGAGCGAACCTTTTTCGTTGATGTTTACAACTTCAATTTCAAAATTTCCCTGTGCGTCAGTCTTACCAACGGCCATGGTGGCATTATGGTCAAGAAGTTCCATTCCTTCGCTGTAGGCATCTTCGTTCTCAGGAACAAAAAACTTCTCACTGAACGTATAACCGCCGCCGCCCCCACTCATTGACCTTATTGATCCTATTGGTTTTCCGTCCACCAGATAATCAACTACAATTTTGAATGTGGAATTGGCAAGAGGGCGAAGTTGGTTGTTCTTATCTGATTTCCAGTGATATAAGATTCTACCTTTAACCAGTGATGTAGGCGGCTTGGTCGAAACAATATCATAATCAGCTGTTACATGACGATACAAAGAGTCATCGTTGTTGACATTTATTGGAAGCGGCAATTTAAAAGGCATCTCATGAGCCAGGAAGCCATCCTCAAAATACACCATGTTCAAATATGGTGAGTTTAAAAACAAATTATTTTGCTGGGAAACAGTCAAATTACTTTGCAGGGTGACTCCCTGATAATTTTGATATACGTTCTGACTCTGATTTTGATTCTGATTTTGATTCTGATTTTGATTAATATTCAGGTAGTTATTGTTGATGTTATTCAGTTGAACACCGTTATTTGTTCCCTGGTTTTGAGGCGCATTGCTACCATTCAGTGCCAGAATGTAATACTCATCGCCACTAAAAATAGAAGCCAGCAAGCGATCGAATTTTACAAATGTTACATCACCGGTTGGCGTTTTCTCGATTTGTGTAAGGCCACGCCCGACTTCCACATAACCGCTGGTGTGGTTGTAATCCGCAAGGTTTCCTTCCACAGGTGGAATGTAACTTTGTTTGCTTTTCCGGTAAATAACCATGGTTACTCCGGTCGCCAGTTTTTTGCTTTCCACCGCGTAGGTCATTGAGCCGCCGTACTCAGAAGAATACTCGTATTCATAAGCATCCGAATTAAAGATACTGTCTGCCAGTGTAACATTTAATTTCCCGTCCTCATCACTGAGTTTATAGCTGGTATAAGCTTTCCTGACGTACAATTTCAAGGAATACGCATACGTCTGGGCTATGAGCTGCCCGAAATTCATGCTGGTATCCTTTTCGGTTGTGCGGATTCCATATACGGGGAAATCATCATCAATATAATATTTATCTGGTAATTGGATACGCAGGAAAATACTGTCACCAGATATTTGCGCAAGCGGAACAGATACTATATCATGAAAAGCCCCCATGGCATCTGTTGTCCCGGTCTTCTGGGCAATTTTTATGTATGATTTGTTCCCAATAATAATGGATGGAATCGTGGGAGAAGGTGTGCTGGTTTTCCTCAGCACGTCAATTTCAACAGGTGTGTTGGTAGCATTATAATACGTGCCGATACTGTCTTTGAACATATACCTGATCGCGGCATCCACAGATATAGAGACCGCAGGTTCCGAATCGGGAATTTTTCTGTATTGAAAATCAACACTTTTAGCGGTGGCAACAGTATTTGACTGTTCATTGTATGCAGTAACAGTAGCTGTATACCAGTTTGAATTAACAAATCCGATGCTGTCTGCCTTTTTCTGGGAAAGGCTCAGGTAATTCAGCAGATTATTGCTATCAAGCGTAATTTCCTTTGTAAAAGAAAAGCCCTTCTGGGGTCTGACATTCTTTTTTTGTGTGCCTGCATTTTCAATTTTCAGTACATATTTGGTCACGCCGAAATTCTTATAGGCATTTTCATCAATTTTAATGGTATCAATGGTGCTGTTGATATCAAACCAATTCCAGTTAATTAAAAACGGCGTTTCGTTATTGGTTTCGATATAATTTTGATTTGCATTAGGATGGATAAAGTTCAATGTTATGCCATTGCTGCCGGGAATTTGAAAGTTGTTTGCTTTATAATAAAAAACCGCCGGTTCACTTTCTCCGTTATTTTTAAAGTATGCAGATGATGATGATGCTGTAACCTGCATGGCATATGTGGAAGCGGTGTCGAGTATGATGCCGCTGGCAATGTCAAGGATAAAATTGGTGGTAATTATATTTGATTTGTCAAGGATTACCTGGGTCGAGTATTTCAATGCATCGGTTGCAGAAACGCCGGGTAACATTTTTACGATACGTAAACGATAAATAGTCCCCGTAAGCCCGGGTGTTACAGGCGTCCATGAAGTCAGTACAAACTGCGGATAGGCAGCAACAATGGTACTTTGATCATTCGGATAAATAATCTGAGGCGGCTCATAATAGGCAATATAAATGTTTTTGCAATCTTCAGCGACCACAACTCCGGTGGCATAATTCCTTACCTGAAAGCAAACGATATAGTTTCCTTCCGGCAGGGCCTGATTATACATGATTTCCCTTGCGGAAATCCCTGTTAATACCAGGTCGCTGGTATTACCGTTGCCATAAACATTTTTAAGCTGGATACCGGTCAGGACCTGAGGAATATTTGCCATAAGATTTATAGGAATACCGGGCCGGTATGAGTCTTTTACCCTGATGCCAATACTGTTATCGTCTTTGGTGATGGAAGCGGTCAGATAAACCTGAGTGTTTTCGGTACTTGTCAGGGTAACAATCGTGTTATTGGTGTTCAGATAGTCGTGGTTAAATCCTGCATAATCGCGATAAAAAGGCGAATAGGGAGGCAAAATACTGAGGTTTATAGTAACAACCTGTGCTACACCCGTTTTTATTGCTAATATTGAAAACACCAGGAAGAAAAACCTGATAATTTTAAATTTATTTATTTTCATAATAGTAAGGTTATTAGGTTATTATCATTATTAAAAATTGAACTGATATGAAAAAACAAAACGGAACTGGTTGAAATCGTTGGTATTATATATACCATTAGCCGGAGAATACATATAGTTAAAACCGCATCCGAAATTGTGTTTTTTCAATAATATATAGCTGGCTGTAAGATCAATAGCGTATGTATTGCCATTATTCTTTCCGTCCAGAATATTCCATAAGAGTGTATTGCTATTGGTTAAACTGAGTTGATTGGTAAAAAAACTTTTTGAGACACCGGCAATGATACCAAAACTGGTCAGTTTGTTTATTGTGGTTTTTGCCAGGTTATAATTCAAGCCTGTGTTAACAGACCATGCGCTTTTAACCAACGCCAGGGTATTTGTCAATGTTGCATAAATGTTATTGATATGATTGCTTTCTCCGTTGAGCACACTTCCCCCGATCAAATCCGTATAACTGGCAACCAGAGAGATGACATCCACATAAGTTGGTTTTTGGAAAATATATCGGGGTACCAACGTAAAATTATTGCTTTTTTGATATGTCTTTATACTGTCCGGGACAGCCTCACTGGCTTTCTGCTGCCACATTTCAAAGTTGTTGTAACTGAGGTCGAATCCCCATTTAGGGTTAAGGTTAACCGAAACTGTGGTGCCGATCATTAGCCTGTCAGAGGTCAGTTGTTTGTATTTGTTCAGGTTGTCATGCTGAAACTGAAGATTATGTGAAAATCGGATTTTTTGTTTAAAGACATTCCAGTTTATCTGCGTTGAACCCATTTCGTTGTCACTATATGCAGAAGTTATTCCCATACTGCGGTAATAAGGCTCGACCCTGCGGTATTGGGCATTCAAACGAAAATTTTTAAAATTCAGCCCAAGGCTGGCTCCTCCGGCACATTGCAGTTGCGAAGTATAATTAATGGAAGTTAAAAATTTAAAAAAGTTTAAAAGCGGTATTTCGGCATCCATCGGGATGGAATCAAATTCAGTATTATAGGTATATACGCTTGCTGCCGCATCAATACTAAAAGTTACATGCTTGCCAATCTTCTGAAAAGTATTGATACCAAAAACAACATTTTCTTCGGGTTTGAGAATAGTTTTACTAAAAGAATCGCTGATGCTTGCTTTTCGGTCTTTGGCCTTGAAAAAAACAAAATCTGCATAGTTGGTTTCTTTACCAAACCCAAGTTTGGCGCCCCATCCCCATCTTGAAAAACCCGGAGCTTTTGAATAGTAATTTGTCCCATTTACGGAACTGACATTCAGCGGATAAGAACCTGGTATGGTCTGCGAAAATAACGTAGTATCAGCAATGGCAGCTTTTCTGAGCCTTCCAATGAAAAACCCAAGGCGTATCAGCCATGGACGGGCTTCGATGCCTCCACCTAAAAATGTCTGACCTGACACGGCGAACGGTGAATAAGAGTACTGCCTGTATCCACCATGTACCGTCAGCCATTTATATCTCGGGCTTAACCCAAACTGGTTAAAACTGTTTACAATATCGAATTTTCCGTTGGTAATTACCGCAGTTATGGGTATTGAAATACCATAGACCTGCATGTTAAGATTCAGGTTGATATTCCAAAAACTGGGCATTGGAACCCGGTTGCTGTCGTTGGTCATTGTGTATGTGTAATTTAATCCCACGCCTCCATTTATTTGAAATGGTTTTTGCTTGCTGATGGTTTCAATATCCTGACCAAATATAAAATTGCCAAAAAGTAAAGAAATGAACAGAAAAATAAATTTCTTATCAAACATAAAAATAGTTTAGTGCGTTGCTTTACTTATTGGTTAAGCAAAATTAGCCTATTTTGAACCTTAATCCAAATAAAAAAAACAATTCAACTGTTTAATCAAAGCTGTATATCCTGCCTGTGCTTATTTTCAAACAATCCTCCGAAAAAACATTATTACGTAAAGCCAACGCTTTTTGTTTGTTCTTGAAACTTTCATTTAATAATTCAACAGAAACATGAAAAAAGCTATCTTTTAAAAAAGTTATATTATCTTTGCACCTTGTTTTTAATAAAATAAATTTACTAAACACAACTAAAAGACAATCAATATTTTGTGATTTTTTATGCCGTTTTTTCAAAAATGTACCGTGTAATAAATTCAAACTATTGATCTTCAAAAAGAGCGAAACATGAAAATTGCATTAGTTACCGGAGGTTCCAGAGGCATTGGCAGAGCTATTTGCCTGAAGATGGCCGGGATGGGATACCACGTGATGATAAATTATTTATCGGGTGAAGCTGCAGCAAAAGAAACTCTTGATCTTATCAATCAACAAGGCGGAACCGGCGAATTAGCTCCTTTTGATGTTTCGCAACAGGAAAGCATTGAAAAAGCGCTCGAACAATGGTATACCAATAACCCTGATAACTATATTGAAGTTCTGGTCAACAACGCAGGTATCAGGCACGACGCACTGATGATGTGGATGAAAAATGAAGAATGGTACGATGTAATGAATACAAACATGAACGGCTTGTTCTTTATTACCCGCCGTCTCATCAAGGATATGCTGATAAACAAGTACGGACGCATTGTCAATGTTGTGTCGTTGTCGGGAATTAAAGGATTACCGGGCCAGGTAAACTATTCTGCTGCCAAAGCAGGTGTTATAGGTATGACAAAAGCCCTGGCGCAGGAAGTCGGAAAGAAAAACGTTACGGTGAATGCTGTGGCTCCGGGTTACATCAGAACCGACATGACCAAAGACCTTGACGAAAACATGCTGAAACAAATGATACCTGTCGGACGTTTCGGAACAGCCGAAGAAGTGGCCGAAGTAGTGGGGTTCCTTGCTTCCGATAAAGCATCTTATGTCACAGGAGAGGTAATTTCAGTTAATGGAGGAATTTATACATAGCCACCAGCCACAAGCCAATGGCCACTACTTATGGCAAATGGCTCCTGGCTCGTGGCTCGTGGCTCGTGGCTAATGACTAATGGCTAAAACAATTTAAATTTATTAAAATATTAATACTAAATGAACAGAGTAGTCATCACAGGTTTAGGAATTTATTCGTGTATTGGAAAAAATCTGGAAGAAGTTAAAGATTCATTATATATGGGCCGGTCCGGGATCGGTTATATGAAAGAACGCAAAGAAATTGGTTTCCGCTCAGCACTTTCAGGAATTTTGGAAAAGCCAAATCTGAAAGGCATCCTCGACCGGAGGTTGCGTGTCGGGCTGGCCGAGCAAGGCGAATACGCCTATCTTTCAACTCTTGAAGCATTAAGAAATGCCCGCATCGACAATGACTACCTTCAAAACCACGAAGCCGGAATAATTTTCGGTAACGACAGTTCTTCGGCTGCTGTGATAGAATCGACTGATATAGTACGTGAAAAAAAAGACACCATGCTGCTTGGTTCCGGTTATATTTTTCAGGCCATGAATTCTACGGTGAGCATGAACCTTTCGGTGATCTTTAAATTTCGCGGTATCAATTTTACCGTAAGTGCAGCATGTGCCAGCGGATCGCATGCCATCGGGCTTGGTTATGTTTTTATCAAACATGGCATGCAGGATATGGTCGTTTGCGGTGGCGCTCAGGAAGTAAATCCTTTCTCGATGGGCAGTTTCGATGCGTTAAGTGCATTTTCAATCCGCGAATCCGACCCTCAAAGAGCTTCACGTCCGTTCGATAAAGACCGCGACGGCCTTGTTCCCAGCGGCGGCGCTGCTACCGTAATCCTGGAAAGCTACGAATCTGCCGTAAAAAGAGGTGCACCCATTTTGGCTGAGGTAATAGGTTATGGATTTTCATCTAACGGTGAACACATTTCACAGTCGAATATCGACGGTTTACACCGTGCAATGCAAATGTCGATGAAAGACGCCAAACTGAAGCCGGAAGATATTGGTTATATCAACGCTCATGCAACATCCACCATCCATGGAGATATTTCTGAAGCTATTGCTATTGCTGATGTTTTTGGCAATTACAGGCCTCCGGTGAGTTCAACAAAATCGATGACCGGCCACGAATGCTGGATGGCAGGAGCAAGCGAAATAGTCTATTCCACGCTGATGATGCAAAATTCTTTCATAGCTCCCAACATTAATTTTGGAGAACCCGACGAATATTCCGCAAAACTAAATATCGTAAAGCATACTGCCAATCAAGATTTTAATGTATTTTTGTCAAACTCTTTTGGTTTCGGAGGAACAAATTCATCCATAATCGTAAAAAAAATTCAGTAAAAAACTCATAAATCCCTATGAACAAAGAAGAAATTATCAATAAAATCAATAACTTTTTAGTTGAAGAGTTCGAACTCGAACATGAACAATTGAAACCTGATGCATTACTGAAGAGCGACCTTGGTATTGACAGTCTTGATTTTGTGGATATTATTGTAATTATTGAAAAAACCTTTGGTTTTAAAGTAAAAGGTGAAGAAATGGCCAATGTAAAAACACTTCAGGATTTTTACGATTACGTAATTACCAGGGTTAACGCAAACTCCTGACAAACCGGGAGGTAAAAATGGCCGAATGGGAAGGAAAAACCCGCGGAGGTGTTTCTGGTTATAAATTTTTTGTTTTTATCATCAAACATCTGGGTATATCATTTGCATATTTTTTTTTAAAGATAGTTGCTGTATATTTTCTGTTCTCATCGCCAAAAACATTTAGAGCCACCTACATTTATTTTTACAAAATACATAAATTCAGTAAGGTGAAATCTTTTTTCAGTGTTTATCAAAATTACTGCATGTTAGGTAAAACCCTTGTCGACAAAGTCGCATTACTTTCGGGTGCCAGCCATAACTTTACTTATAACTTCAGCGATGATTACCGTATCCAGGAACTGGTTGATGAAAAAACAGGCGGTATCATTGTGAATGCACATGTGGGAAACTGGGAAATTGCCGGACAACTGCTTGAAAAGTTTGATACACGTATTAATATCCTTATGTTTGAGGCTGAACACGAAAGGGTTAATAAATATCTGTCTGATGTGTTGTCCAACAAAAATGTGGATTTTATAATAATAAAAGACGGATTCAACCACCTGGAAAAAATTGAAAAAGCATTACTGAATAAAGAAATCATTGCCATGAACGGTGACCGCTTTATGGAAGGCAACCGGACGATGACATGCAATTTTTTGGGAAGAGAAGCTGAATTCCCCATAAGCCCCTATTATATGGCAGGGAAATTTAAAGTTCCTGTTTTATATGCCTTTGCCATGAAAGAAGGTAAAAAGTTTTACCATATTTATGCAACGGAAAAAAAATGGGTTCATGGGTTCAATTCCATGAAAACACGCGAAGCGGGGCTGCAACAAGCCGTAAGTGACTATGCGTTAACACTGGAAACGATGGTTCGGAAATACCCTTTGCAATGGTTTAACTATTATAATTTCTGGAATCAAACATTATGACAAAACCAGGAAACAGCATATTAATAGCATCGCTCAACACCCTTGCGGTACCCTATCCGGTTTATCCGATAGGAATCTCGTATCTTTCTACTTATATCAAACAAAAGTTACCTGAATATTCGGTAGAACTTTTTGATTTCAACCTGTCACAGCCGGAAGAGTTTATTGAAAAATTAAAAAAATTATCGCCCAAATACATTGCCGTTTCTATCCGGAATATCGACGGGGCCAATTCATATGACCCGACAAATTTTATCAACGGATATAAAATAATCATAAATACACTCCGTCAGAATTATCATGCCGACTACAAGCTTTTAATGGGCGGAGCCGGGTTTTCCATTTTCCCTGAAACCATGTTCAACCTGCTAAAACCTGATTACGCCATAGTTGGCGAGGGTGAAGAAAGCATTGTTGAGCTGATAACCAAATTAGATGATGGATTACCTGTTGATGAAATCGGCGGACTGGTTTTTGAAAAAAACGGGAAAATAACCGTCAATCCAAAAAAACTGCACACTACCGATCTTTGTCTTTCTTTTGATGAATCGCTGATCGATTTTTACTGGCATAACAGCGGTATGCTCAATATACAGACCAAGCGCGGATGCCCATTCGATTGTGTTTATTGCACGTACCCTATTATCGAGGGACGTATCGTGAGAACACTGAATACCGATCATATTGTGGAAACAATCAGTAAACTTTACCGCGATAAAGGTATTGACTATATTTTCTTCACCGATTCGGTGTTCAATATGAAAACCGATTACAATATCGAGCTTGCCGAAAAAATCATCAAATCAGGGATTAAAATACACTGGGGAGCCTACTTTTACCCGAAAGGAATTACGGAAGAAACTTTGAAACTTTATAAAGAATCAGGGCTCACGCATATTGAATTCGGCACCGAATCAATCAGCGAACATACCCTGAAAAGTTACGGCAAACATTTTACTGTTGATGATATTATTCAGCAATCTGAACTCTGCAATAAACTGGAAGTGCCTTTCGCACATTTCCTGATACTTGCGGGTTACGGAGAAACAGATGCGACCATCAATGAAACTTATGAGAACAGCAAAAAAATAAAGGACACGGTATTTTTCCCCTTTGTCGGCATGCGGATATACCCGGGAACAAAGCTTTTTGACATCTCGGTACGTGAGAACATCATTGATAAAGATGATCTGCTGCTGGAGCCCAAATACTATATTTCAAAAGAAGTTACATTGGACACCTTGAAAGAACGGGCCAATGAAACCGGCAGGCGCTGGGTGTTCCCCGATGAAGATTCGTCTGAGATCCCGAACAGAATGCGGAAACTACGTAATAAAAAAGGCCCGTTGTGGGAATATTTAATCAAATAGTTTTATGATAGCACAAGGTGATGATATATTGAAGCTTATTCCGCAAAGGCCTCCTATCGTAATGGTTGACAAGCTTATCTCGGCTGTTGACAAAAAAACTGTAAGTGGTCTTTTTATCAGGTCGGATAATATTTTTGTTGAAAATGGCCACCTCCAGGAACCGGGCATCATAGAAAATATTGCACAATCGGCAGCTCTGGGCGTTGGTTACATGTGCCAGTCCAAAAACGAGAAGGTTCCTATCGGGTTTATCGGTGCTGTAAGCAACCTGAAGATATACTCTTTGCCCGAAGTCAACTCAGAACTGCGTACCGAAATACAGGTCGATTATGAGGTCTTTGAAGCGACACTAATCAGCAGCAAGGTGTTTTGCAATGAAGAATTAATAGCACAGGCCGAAATGAAAATATTCCTGAAAATGGCAAACTGATTCAGTATTTTTATACAACTAAATTTATGACAGAAGAAAGTAAGGACAAAAAAAATAAGGGGTGCATCGTGGATGTCGAAAACCTTGATGTTGACCATCGAAAATTCAGGATTACCCATTATAAGATGGAGGAAAATGGTCAATTTACTCATGATTTGCAATCGGATTGGGGCGGCCGCGATCCTGTTGTTGACCAGAGTCTGGAAATAGTGAAAGAAAAAATCAGCATTGCCAAGGAAAAGGTACTGAAGGGTGAAATAAGCCCTATTGCCTATTATATGGAAAAATGCATCACCGACGTAGGCACTCTTGCAAAATATACCGGCATAGCTAAATGGAGGGTAAAAAGACATATGAAAATTAAAGTTTTCAGAGGTCTTAAAAATGAAACACTGAAACGTTATTCCGATTTTTTTGAAATTACAGTTGAAGAATTAAAAGATATTGAACACCTAAAACTATAAATACTATCACTGATATGAAGCTAAATTTCGATCACATGCAACTTTCGGCTCATTGCGAAAGCGGTGCAACTGTCAACATGCTTGGATATTATAAGGTAATTATTGATGAGCCAATGGTGTTTGGTATCGGTGCCGGGTATTATTTCGGGCATCTGCCTTTCCTGAAAATGAATTTTTCGCCCGCAACTACGTTCAGAGCCTTGCCGGGACTGGTCTTCAGCCGTACCTGCAATGCACTTGGCGTGAAATACGAGCGTAACACCTACCGAAGTGTGCAGCAAGGAATGGATGAACTCGACCGGGTACTTGATAAAGGTATACCTGTTGGTTTGCAGGTTGGGGTTTTTCACCTGCCTTTTTTTCCTCCGGAATACCGTATGCATTATAATATGCACAACATGGTGGTTTATGGGAAAGAAAATAATGAGTACTGCGTTGCTGATAGTGTAATAGAAGGTGAAAACAAAATCTCATATCAGGACATGATGCGTGTACGTTATCCGAAAGGGGCTTTTGCAACGAATGGCAAAATGTATTATATAACTAAAGTTCCTGAACAGATTGATTTTAAAGGCCCTGCTATTCACGGAATAAAAAAAACATGCCACGAAATGCTTGATGTCCCTTTCTGGATGGTGGGCGTTAAAGGCATCCGTTTTTTTGCCAGGCAAATGCGCAACTGGCCTGCAAAAAAGGGGAACAAGGTTGCTTCTCAGTACCTGATGCAGGCAATACTTTCATTAGAAGAAATTGGTACCGGAGGAGCAGGGTATCGCTTCATTTACGGTGCATTTTTAAATGAGGCTGCAGATTTACTACAACGCGAAGAGTTAAAAGAGCTTTCCATAGAGATGGGGAAAGCCGGAGACCGCTGGCGTAATTTTTCATACCAGGGAGCAAGAAACTGTAAGAACCGCTCCGAACCTGAGTTTTCTTATGACCTTCTCGCAGATATTATTCTTGATTGCGCCGACCGCGAAGAACAGATTTTTAAAAAACTAAAAAAAATTAAATTCTAAATTTCCGGTTGAAAGTTTCTAATTTTGAAACCCGGAAAAAGAAAAAGTTTATCAATGGCTACAGAAACCATTATCGAAATAATTAACTTAAGCAAGACATACAAGGGCTCGAAAAAACCTGCCATTGATGGTATTTCCGTAAAAATAAACCAGGGTGAAATATTTGGTTTGCTGGGGCCTAACGGCGCCGGGAAAACAACCACCATATCCATTTTATGCGGCCTTTTTGCACCTACAAAAGGTGAGGTATATATTGACGGGCTTTCTATCCGAAAGGATAAGGAACAGATAAAATCAATCATTGGTATTGTTCCTCAGGATATAGCGCTCTATCCCAGCCTCACGGCGTATGAGAATTTGCGTTTTATCGGCAGGATGTATGGGCTAAAAGGGAAAATACTGAAAGAACGGATCGGTATGTATGTAGAATTACTAGGCCTTGAAGACAGTTTGAGAAAAAAAATAAGTACTTTTTCGGGAGGGATGAAAAGAAGGATAAACCTGGTGGCGGGCTTATTGCACAATCCGAAAATTGTAATTCTTGATGAACCTACCGTTGGCGTTGATGTACAATCAAGAAACCTGATGGTTCAGTATTTATATGATCTCAACAAATCAGGTACAACAATCATTTATACTTCTCATTACCTGCAGGAAGCAGAATGCCTGTGTTCCCGGGTTGCTTTTATGGATAACGGAAAAATCATTACCATAGGCTCTCCAAAAGAGCTGGTATGCGGGGCGCCCGGATGCCAGACATTAGAAGAAGTTTTTCTTAAATTAACCGGAATAGACTTGAGGGATTAAATTACCTGTATGAACAAATTTTTTGCATCTTTCGTTAAGGAAATATTATTACTGATCCGGGATAAGGCCGGAATACTTTCTCTTTTTGTAATGCCGTTAATCCTGGTTTTTGTAATGACATTAATCGAGGATACTGCCTTAGATTCAATGACCGACAAACAGATTTCTATGTTGTACTGCAACCCGGAAAATGACAGTTTGGGAATAGCCATTAAAAAAGGAATAGAAGAAACCAAAGCCTTCACTATTATTGAAGATCAGGATGGAAAAAAACTTAATAAAGAACTGGTCAGGAAATTGGTCGCCGAAGGCAAATATCCTGTGGGAGTTTACATTCCTGAAGGGGCTACCGATACACTGAAAAGTAACGCGCGGAAAGTGGTGCTGAAAACATTTGCCGATATCGGTCTGGGATCCGGCGCACCGGTGAATACCACATATGATTCGGTGGTCATTAATGTCTTTTACGACCCTGCGACCAAAAATGCCCTGAAAGCAGTTGTTGAAGGAGCTATCGGCCAGCATTCGTCCATCATCGTGGGAAAAATGATCTCCGATATGTACACCGAAACTATTTCCGATTTTTTACCCGGAGAAAAAAAACTGAATGTCAATTATCCCCAGATGATTACTGTTGACAAGCAATATGCTTCTGCTCCGGATAATTCCATAATACCGAATTCTACCCAGCATAATGTGCCTTCCTGGACGCTGTTTGCCATGTTTTTTATTGTAATTCCGCTTGCTTCAAGCATTATACAGGAAAAAGACGGTGGAACATATATGCGCCTGGTTACGATGCCAAAAACCTATATGACTACCTTCATTGGAAAAATTGTCGTATATTTCATCGTGTGCCTGCTACAGGTAACCATGTTATTCGCCATGGGCGTTTATATTCTTCCTTATGCCGGAATTCCCGGCCTTCAACTGGGGGCGCATTTTGACGCTTTGGCCATGGTGGTTTTGTCAGCCTCTTTTGCTGCAGTCAGTTTCGGGGTGTTGATGGGAGCTTTCGCAACAAGCTACCAGCAGGCATCCTCTGTCGGGGTTATCCTCATTATCATCTTAGCTTCATTCGGCGGGTTGTGGATGCCTGTATATTTTATGCCGAAAGGTATGCAGGCCATGACGGTATATTCTCCGCTAAGCTGGCCACTGACAAGTTTTTACGACCTCTTTTTGCGAAATGCCGACCTGAAAGATGTACTGCCCAATATTATTAAAACCCTGCTTTTCGGAACCGGTTGCTTTATCACTGCATTTGCATACAAAGCCATAAAGAAAGTCAAATAATGATGTTATCAGAACTTACTAAAATAAATGTCCGGTTCCATGAGGTGGATTCCCTCCGTATCGTATGGCACGGGCATTACCTGAAATATTTTGAGGATGGTCGTGAAGCTTTCGGCCGTAAATACGGAATTGGCTACATGGATGTCTTCAGTGTTGGTTTGATGACACCCCTGGTGAAAATATCCTGCGAATATAAACGGCCCGTTAAGTACGAAGATAACGTAATGCTTGAAACAAGGTTTGTCAACACCGATGCTGCGAAGGTCATTTTTGAATTCTCGTTATACAACGAAAACACCAAAGAAATATATGCCATCGGCGAAAGCACCCAGATATTTCTGAATGAAAAAGGTGAATTGATGCTGACCCCTCCCGAGTTTTTTATGGACTGGAAGAAAAAGTGGGGATTGCTGACATAAAAATTTGTTAGAAAAAAACCATACTTTTGCACTAAATTTTATTTACCATGCCTGAGGTTTTTGTATGCGGCGAAAATGTTATAACGTCCCTTGGTTTTACTATTGAGGAACACCTTCAAAAGATCAAAGAGAATATCAGCGGGGTGAAGTTAGTTAACGACAAAGTTTTCTATCCTGAAGATTTTTTTGCGTCACTGGTTGACAGTGAACGTCTTGAAAATGAATTTTCGATACTGGCTGATCCGAAGAATTATACCCGCTTCGAAAAATTAATGATACTTTCTGCATCTAATGCGCTGAAAAGTAATCCGGACGTTGACGCCGCATCTTCTAAAACACTTTTTGTCCTGTCAACCACCAAGGGAAATATTGACCTGCTTGAAGAAAAACAGCAGCACCTTTTTGAATCTTCCAGAATATTTCTTTGGAAGGCAGCAGAAATTATTGCACGATTCTTTCATAATCCCAACACCCCGATTGTAATTTCAAATGCCTGCATCTCAGGTGTGCTTGCAATTTCTGATGCCGCCAGCTTACTGAAAAACAGTGATTACGAAAATATGGTTGTTATTGGTGGCGACATAGCTTCCGAGTTTGTTGTTTCAGGATTTCTGTCGTTTAAATCGCTGAGTTTCGGAATTTGCAAACCTTTCGATATCAACCGCGACGGCCTTAACCTGGGCGAAGGCGCAGGCACGCTGTTACTTACAAAAAACAGTGAAAGAAAAGGCAACAGCGATCCAATAAAAGTTCTTGGGGGCGCCTGTAATAATGATGCAAACCATATCTCCGGGCCTTCACGAACCGGTGAAGGACTATTGTTTGCGGTAAACCGTGCTATAAAAAACTCCGGTATAACTGCTGACCACATTGATTTTATTTCGGCTCACGGAACAGCGACACCTTACAATGACGAGATGGAGTCGAAAGCATTCAGCAGCGCGGGATTGAGTGATACGCCGGTCAACAGCCTGAAAGCCTATTTCGGGCATACCTTAGGCGGCGCAGGGACTATAGAATCCGTCATCGCCATACAGGGAATGAGACAGAATTTATTGTTCAACACATTGGGATTCAAAGAATATGGCTTGCCCGAGAAGATCAATGTCGTTGACCGGCTTACCGAAAAAGAACAAAAATATATCTTAAAAACAGCCTCCGGATTTGGTGGTTGTAATGCGGCTGTTGTATTTGCTAAAGATTCATTATGATGCTAATTACTAAAACAACACATATTACTCATAACAAGGTTTGGTGTAATGATCAGATTGTTTATCAGCAGGATACTGAAAGTAATTTTCAGGATTTTATCAAACCTGCTTTTAAGCAGCTGTGTACACCCTATCCGAAGTTCTACAAGATGGACAGCCTGAGCAAGCTGGCATATGTGGCTTCAGAAGTCCTGTTGAAAGATACGGATCTATTGTCGAAATACCCCAAAGAAGAAATTGGACTCGTTTTTCTGAACAGCGCGTCTACCCTAAACACCGACAGGGATCATCAAAAGACCATCAATGACAGGACAAATTATTTCCCCAGCCCGGCCATTTTTGTTTATACACTTCCCAATATCATGCTGGGAGAAATTTGCATTAAAAACGGTTTTTTTGGTGAAAATTTGCTTCTCATCTCCGAAAAATTTGATGCCGGAATGATTTACCGGCAAGTTAAAATGCTTTTTGAAAACCAGCGGTTGCAGGCCTGTCTTACCGGTTGGATTGATGTTGATGAGGAGAATTACAATGCTTTTATCATGCTGGCCGAATCTGACTCAAAGGTTGATAATTCAAAAGATTTTTGTACCTTTGATGCCGCAACTATCGACAAATTATTTAACCGATAATAAAAGACACATTATGGAAGAACAAGAATTAATTGAAAAACTCAGGATTGAGATTATTAAACAGCTTAACCTTGAAGATTTAAAACCCGAAGATATTGACCCTGATGCTGCCTTATTCGGCGAAGGTTTGGGCCTAGATTCTATTGATGCATTGGAGATTATTGTGTTGCTTGAAAAAAATTACGGCATAAAAATAGAAGACCCTAAAGAAGGTAAAAAAATATTTGCATCAATAAGAACGCTGGCAAAATTCATCATCGATCACCAAAAAGCCTGATAGTTCATGAGTAAAAGAGTCTTTGTTACCGGTATGGGTATTATTTCCGCTTTGGGAAAAAACCTTCCGGAAAACTTTGTTGCTCTTTCGCACTGCCGCTCAGGTATCGGTCCCATCCGCCTGCTCGACACCATCCACAAAGACAATATTCCTGTTGCTGAAGTTCCTTTTTCAAATGAAGAACTCGCCAACTTGTTATCATTGCAAAACATTGATAACCTGACACGTACATCGCTGCTGGCGATTAAAGCCGTTAAAGAAGCCGTCGAAACCGCTCAGATCAAAGATTTCCAAGGGACCGGGCTGATCTCTGCTAATACGGTAGGCGGCATGGATAAAAGCGAACAGTTTTATTACGATTTCCTGAAATTAAAAAAGGTAAATCCTTTTTTCGAAACTCACGATTGCGCCGACAGCACCGAAAAAGTTGCCGATTATTTTGGAATTGATGAGTTTATGACCACTGTCAGCACAGCCTGTTCTTCCGCTTCCAACGCCATCGTGCTGGGTGCCAGGCTGATACAAAGCGGCATGCTTAAACGCGTGATAGCAGGCGGTACCGAATGCCTTACCAAATTTCACCTGAATGGGTTCAACTCTTTGAAAATATTGGATAATGAACCCTGCAAGCCTTTCGATAAAAACCGTGCAGGTATTAACCTTGGAGAAGGCGCTGCTTATGTTGTTTTAGAATCAGAAGAATTGGCTTCAAGCCATGATAAAGAATATTTTTTCGAACTAACCGGATGGGGAAATGCCTGCGAAGCATACCACCAGACTGCCTCTTCGCCGGAAGGTGACGGAGCTTACCTTGCCATGCAAAAAGCCCTGCAAATGAGTGGATTAAATCCTTCAGATATTTCTTATATCAATGCACACGGCACCGGAACAGATAACAACGATATCTCAGAAGGCCGCGCCATTGAACGGCTTTTTGCTCCAGATATACCCCTGGTCAGTTCCACAAAGCCATACACCGGGCATACAACCAGCGCAGCTGGCACGGTGGAAGCTATCATCAGCCTGCTGGGAATGAAATATAATATGGTGTTCCCGAACCTGAACTTTAAGGAACAAATGCCCGAACTTACATTTAAACCTGTAGATCAACTTATTACCAACATAGAATTAAAACATGTGTTGTCAAATTCTTTTGGATTTGGCGGAAATAATACTTCATTGATTTTTTCAAAAATATAATTTGGCAATAGTTAAATAATCAACCTAAACCGCTAACAGCCTAACAGCCTAAAAAATATGTCCTACATCTCCGGCATCGGGTGCATTTCTCCACAGAAAACTTTCGGAAACGATGATTTTCTGGCTGAACCAGTTAATCAGCAAGCATTGTTTTTGCAGTGTATCCAGCCCGAATCTTACCGGGATTATATAGATCCTTTATTATCAAGGCGCCTGAGCCGTATCATTAAAATGGGCATCACCTCGGCTCTGATCAGTATAAAAGAATCCGGTATTAATATGCCCGGGGCTATCATCACAGGCACCGGCCTGGGCAGCGTGAAGGACACTGAAAAGTTCCTCACCACCATGATCGACAATAACGAAACCTTGCTGAACCCGACCAATTTCATGCAATCTACATACAATACCATCAGCTCCCAGATCGCTATAATGCTGAAATGCTCAAATTACAATACTACCTATGTTCACCGTGGTTTTTCTTTCGAGTCGGCACTGATTGACGGGCTTGACCTTATGGAACGAGGAGAAGCTGATTCAGCGCTGGTGGGCGGCATTGACGAAATTTCAGAAAATCATTTTTATATTTCGGGGTTGAAGGGTATGTGGAGGATGCAGGCCGAAAACCATCTTGAACTGCTGAAAAACCCGGGTGAAGGAAGTATTCCGGGCGAAGGGTCCGTATTTTTCACCCTGACAAAAAATAAACTTCCCAACTATTATGCGCGCCTTGCCGGCATAAAAACGTTGTATAAACCAAAATCAACCTCTGTAGTCATTGAAACAATCAATAATTTACTGAAAGAAAACAACTTATCGGCTTCAGATATTGATCTGGTTGTCGCAGGACTCAATGGTAACAGGCAAACTGACGCTATATACCATTCCTTATTAAATGAATTATTTAAAAATCAACCTGTTGCCGGATTCAAGCATTTATGCGGAGAATATCATACCGCTTCGGCTTTCGGCCTCTGGCTTGCTTCGAATATCTTAAAAAAACAGCGGATACCTCAGGTTGCACTTTATAAAGGAGCAGCGCCCAAAGATATCCGCCACATACTGTTTTATAACCATTATGCTGGTGAACAGCATTCAATCATGCTAATTACGGCAAGCTAAAAAAAATTACCGACTATCAGTAAACCTTATGCCCTGTAAAAAAGGTACAAATATTATTGATGTAAGTCGCATCAGTAACCTCGCCACAATAGACCTGAACCTTAACAACATCTGCTGCATTTAATTTAAGATCAGCCGAAATATCCACACTAAAATCGTCTAGTTCAGACAACATCCTTTTCATTTTCTTATAGCTTCCATTGACCGTAAAAACGATAACCACAGTCATTCCTGCTGTTGCTGTTCCTGTTAAACGGGCAGAAGCGTCAAAATGATATAGCCCTGCTGAGGGAATTGTATAGAATCCTGTTGTCGGGTCATAACTAGCTCCATCATCATAGTTTTCTGCATTAAAAACAATATCGGTGTATAAATTTGCAGGAATTGCCAGAACTGTAGTAGTTCGATATGCAGAAAAACCAATTGCCTCTGAATGAGCTGCATACATTGCATAAGGCACACTAAGCAACTGGCTGGTTCCCATATCAGTATATGCTACTCCGCCGGCCGGATCCATTTCAACCTGAAGCCAGAATTGGTTTTTACCCCAAACAATAGTATCAAATTGTCCGTCTACTAATGTTCCTGTGCCAATAGCCAGCGTAAACAAACCAAATTCATTGGTCGTGGGGGCAAATAATTCTGAATATACCACTCCGCCAGTAGCAGATCCCATGTGTAGCGACACCCTTATTCCCAAGGCTTGGCTGACCAGCAAATTTCCTGAGGCATCACGCGCTACTGCCTGATAATTAAACGCTTGTGGCGACTGGGCAAATGAAAATCCCATGATCATTAAAAAGATTAATGAAAAGGTGATTTTTGTCAATGTTGTTTTCATAATTTATTTTTTTTACAATCATTATTCCGCAGTTCAACTTACGTTACTGCTTCTGGATAATGAACAATAAAATAGTGAATTACTACAGTTTTATTGCCCGTAAATATTGAATGCCGGCCAGATTGACAGATCCCGCACTTACAGTACCCCAATAAGTTATTTTTAATTCAATCGTACTAGTGGCAAGCAATATAACTTCTTTATAACCTGATTGTCCGAAAGGATAATTCCCGACCCATCCTGATGCAGGAATGAAATTGGAAGCAACACCACCGGCAGGGAAGCTGGGCGCAGCATTGTTGATCGTTATTGCCCATACACAATTCAATCCACTAGTAGATGACGTAGTGTTGCGCAATGGGCTCGAGAAATATACTCCATAGGTTCCTGCCTGCACCCCGGTGAGTTGAACAATAGTGGTTACTGTGTTTTGAAGTGTAGTAGTTGATGCAATCTCTGTCGTGGCATTGCTGTTTGCCGTATAGCTAGTGATGGCATTAACCCACTGCGTTCCTGTTCCTGTACTTGAAAGAACTTGACCTGCAGTACCTGTTAAATTTGATGCATCATAGAAAGCACCTGTCAACCTTGCATCACCCTCAACATGAAGTTTTGCCGATGGAGTAGATGTTCCTAAGCCCAGGAATCCTGTGGTATTTTGGATAAGCATCCGCAAACCGCCTCCGCCCAACTCAAAAAATTCCAGGTCATCGTTTCCCGGGCTGTTACGGATATTCCATTGACTTGTTCCATCTTTATAAAACCTTAATGCGGCATCACCGCTTTTTGCATCAATATCAATGGTACTAAAAGAACTTGATGATTTTACCCTAAAACCAGTTGCCCCACCATGCAAAACATCAAGTTTGTATGTCGGATTTGCAGTTCCAATTCCGACATTGGTTCCATTATTATAAATTACGGTATCAGCAACCCAGACCGTATCATTATTCCACATGGTTTGTCCTAATTTACCTTGTGGAATAGCACCGGTATTTTTGGCGTACAACGCATATGGCACGCTCAGCAACTGGGTAGTTCCCATATCGGTGTAGGGTGTCGCTCCCGGAGGATCCATTTCCACCTGCATCCAGTATTGGTTTATTCCCCAGGCAATAGTATCAAACTGTCCGTCAACTACGGTTCCTGTCCCGATAGCCAGTGTGAATAGGCCGAAATCGTTGGTTACCGGTGCGAATGTTTCCTGATAAACCACAGGCCCGGCAGCATTACCAAGGTGCATGGAAATTCTTATGCCTAAACTTACGCTCTGCATCACGTTGCCTGCAGCATCACGAGCAACAGCCTGATAATTAAATGATTGTGGAGACTGAGCAAATGAATAGCCCATAATCATTAAAAAGAAAAATGAAGCGATGATTTTTGTAATTGTTGTTTTCATAGTTCTATGATTGTTTTTGTTAATTAATTAAATTGATTTTAATGACTCTGGTTTCTTTTTGCCCGTTATCGCTTGTAAAAAGATATTTAAGGAAGTAAATACCTGTGGGATAAACTCCAATATCAATTTTTTCAGTGTTATTACCCGGGAGGATGTCCATTTGAGTTGAAAATGTGGTTTGCCCCATCAAATCATATAGGTAAATTTGGGAAAAGCCGTTTTCCTGTGAATTTACGGTAATGGTGAAATTACCGTTTGAAGGATTAGGGTAAATAGAAATATCTCCAGATATATCCACTTCATTTACAGAAGCATACCAATCGCCGGGTTGCTGAAATCCCTGGGTCAGGAAATTTTCTGTTGATGCAAATGTCTGCACCATGGTCATTTCAGCCACGGTAAATGAAAGTGAGCCGGCAGTATTAGATACGTAGCCACCGGAAGTAGAGATCACCATGGGCGTTAGCGATTGGGCAAAACCATGACCCATTCCTAAAATCCCTAAAAATAAAAGCAAAACAATTTTATTTTTCATAATTCTTAGATTTAATTAATAACAAAATTACGAAATTTTATTAAATGCCACAATATTTTGCAAATATTTTGAAATTTAACAATTAATTCCAATAATATTAAGGGGCTGCCTCAGATTATGAGGCAGCCCCTTTTTAAGATAACAAATAAAATATTACCGACTATAAGGTTTCCATCACGGATTTTGAAATGATTCAAATATCATTATAAGACATAAGTCAACCCGCCACGGATGGAAGGATTTTTTTGAGGGGAGTTAGCGCCTATATTAATGTCGAGAAAAGGATCGTACAAAATCATGGTTTTTACCCAAAGATTGCCGCTTATCTTATGTTCGTAACCAACTCCAATGGGCGCTCCCATGATCCATTGGCCTTTGATAAGGTCGCCTACCGAATTATGCAAATATCCTGAATTGGTAGCCTGAAACTCAACATGTCCGAAAATTCCTTTCCAGATGGAATACTCGGCAAAAATGGCCCCGCCATATGAAAACTGCCCACTCATACCAACTGTAGAAGTTGCTGTATACATAATAATAGGTGATAATCCGGCGCTAAAATTCTTATATTTATACCCCACGATGGGAGCAACATTAATGTTTACACCTCCTAATGCACTGACGTTTACATCACCTCCCGTGAAAAATTGAGCGGAAGTTCGTTGACCGCATAGAAATAAAAATACTATAACTACTACTGTTGCCAGGCTGAATTTTTTAATGATTTTTTTCATTGATTTTTAAATTAGTTGGGACTGCTTTCCAAAATTAATACCATTTTTGAAACTTCATGGTAAAATTATCCTTAAATCATAGCATGCATTGAGGCACAGTCAATTATTTTTTTTACTACATTTGTTCAACTTCCAAAAAATGCGTAATTTCAATTTTTCAAAATAAACTTACTGGAAGTTAATCTCAGATGGACGAACAAAGTTTAGTATCAGGACCTAAAAGAAAATTCGGACAATCCCCATTGAACTATAAAGAAGGAATTTTGATATCTGCCGGGTTATTGGTCATGGGTTTTATCATTGAATTTTCCACCGGAAGTAAAGGAATTTCAATACCGGCATGGCCCTCAAACCTGCTCATACTCTTGCTTTTTGTCGGATATGTTATTGCATTTCAAATTCTCGTCAAACATCCAATAAAAAAATGGCTGTCCAGCACTCCTGCTGCTATTACTGCGATCAGTGTCTTTGCATTCCTGACCCTGCTCATGGGTTTTATTCCGCAAAGCGACAAAAGCACCAGTGATTTCATCAGCAAGTCCGGCCTTACGCATATTGCACGCAGCTGGCCTTTTATGCTTTGCAGCTTCAATCTTCTGCTTGTCCTCAGTTTCACCATAATACGGAGAATTTTGCCATTTTCATTAAAAAATGTTGCATTCACACTTAATCACCTGGGCTTATGGATCGTAATCGTCGCTGCTTCGCTGGGGTCTTCCGATTCCATAAAACTGAACATGATGTTAACCGAAAACAAAGTGTCTGATGTGGCTTATGATACTTACGGACAGGCTTTTGAAACCAACCTTGGACTGAAACTCATTAAGTTCAGTATTGATGAATATCCTCCCCAGCTGGGCCTTATAGATGCACAGACTGGCAAGCTGGTCTACGCCAAAGAAGATATGCTGGAGGTGAAAAATGGAAATAAAGCAGTAATGGGCGATTGGACTGTTAAGGTCATTGATTTTATTGAAAACGCGCAAAAAGATTCCTCAGGTTTTTCAACTTCGGTTGCATACGGCAGCGCCCCGGCGGCACTGGTCAGCACATTTAATAATAAAACAAAAGTTGCTGATACCGGCTGGGTAAGTTCCGGCAGCCCGATGGTATATCCGAAAAACCTTGATCTTCAGGATAATAAAGCCATTGCAATGACTATCCGCAAGCCCAGAAAGTTCGCTTCCGAAATCAGGGCATACAGCAAAATGAATGATTATCAGGATTTTACCATAGAAGTTAACAAACCTGCCAGGTTTAAAGGTTGGACCATTTACCAGAGCGGCTATGATGAACCCATGGGAAAATGGTCGAAAAGAAGCGTGGTGCAACTTGTCAGAGACCCCTGGCTTCCGGTGGTGTACACCGGGTTATTCATGATCATGGCAGGAGCGCTATACATCTTCTGGCGTGGCAGGAAAAAAAACAGTAATAAAAAAATAATCCTATGACCTGGGCAAATTTTCCGTATTTCGTCATTTTGTGCTGCGGGCTTTGGCTGGCTGGTATTCTACTGCTGATTCCTAAGAAAAATTTTACCGTAAAACTTTCAATTGCATTAATCATAGCAGGCATTCTGTCTCTTGCTATTTTTATCGCAGGATTGTGGATGAGCCTTGAGAGGCCGGTTTTCAGGACTTTGGGCGAAACACGCCTTTGGTATTCCATGTTTTTGTCGGTCATAAGCCTGGTCATTTATTTTATGTGGAAATTCAAATGGGTACTGGTGTATTGCCTGTTTATGGCCATGCTTTTTCTTTTCCTCAATTATCTTAACCCGGAAAATTTCGATAAAACACTGATGCCTGCCCTTCAAAGCCCATGGTTCATCCCGCATGTCGTTGTTTATATGATCAGCTACGCATTTATGGCAGCTGCCTCGCTGGCCGGTATTAAAGGCCTTTACCTTGCATACAAATCAAAGCCAGTGGAAAACACACTGCAGCTTGCGGATAACATCGCATATATAGGGTTTGCATTCCTGACGCTGGGATTATTATTCGGCGCCTTGTGGGCAAAAGTGGCATGGGGAAGCTACTGGACCTGGGACCCTAAAGAAACATGGGCGTTGCTTACCTGGCTGGTGTACTTGCTTTACATACATTTCAGGGTTAATAAAAACCAGCAGGTGAAACTTGCCCTCTGGATACTGGCAGTTTCATTTTTTGTGCTGCTGATATGCTGGTTTGGTATTAATTACCTGCCATCAGCACAAAGCAGTGTGCATGTGTATGGGTCCTGATCCGAAATAAATAAATGTTGTTTTTTTAATATCAGAAGGTGTAAGATTTGCACTTCAAGAGTTCAAAATTATCAGAAATAAATCTGATTTTCGAAACATTTTTTTACTATTGAGCTTAAACAGATTTGTTGAACAACAGCATCCTGAACCTAACAACCTGTGGTTTGGCGATCGACATTTTTTACAGCATCTCTGACCATCTGCCGAACCAGTTTGTCCACCTCGGAATTGTATGTGGCATGAATGTCCGGTTCAGCAGTAATAAGTTTCTGATGTGCTTTTATTTTTATAAATTGTATGGTGTAGGATTCAATCTGGCTAATCAATTCCTGTACTAAATCCGCATTTTGAATCGGAGTGCCTTTTTTTGTAAGAAAATGATTCCTTTTTAATTTTTCTTTTCTTTCGGGAATCCGAAAAACATACTGGCTATCTGTATAAACGATCAGCGATGCATCCTTATGGTTTTCTACAGCAAAACCTACCGCTTTTATAACCGCCAGCAGTTCCATCCTGTTGTGCGTGGTATTTTGGGCTCCCCCTTTTATCAATGATTTTTTGTCACCGGCTAAAATTACCGCCGCCCAGGCACCCATACAATAGTTGGTGTGACAGCTTCCGTCGGTATATATCTCGGTTAAATACCGATTCAAAATCTAAAATATTTTGGGTGTAAAATTCGATTACTCCGGTAAGAAATAAAATCAGGAATTTTCTAAATTCTAGTTTTCCTGAATTTTTTCAAATTGTAATTCGTACGTTTTCCCAATACTGATTTTTATTTTACGTTCTTTCAGCAGGCTTTTTGATGCGGCATTACTATACAAAACCTGCCACAAGTCGCGGGCAATACCCGTAGAGCTTACGATATTCAAAGCTTTGCCATTTATCAGGTCCAGGCTAAACGCGAGGCTGGCACCCGGATGGCGGCCACCCTGTTCAAATTCATGTTTGTAAAGTTGCAGTTTCTGATTTTCAGTGTCTGTTTTTTTCAAAAGCACACGAATAACATCAGCATACTTCATCCATAGGTACAAATATTGTCCTTCAGCTATCATCTTTATTTTGTTTTAAGTTGGTGTTTCACTGTTAGTTTCTTATCGGGGGATCTTCAACCTGCTTGCTTTATGCTCCCTTCAAGGTTCATGTAGTGTTGCAAAGGTACGGCTTTTTTCGGGATATTAAATTTAAATTGTTGGTTATTTTTATATTACAGTTAATTGACGCGGAATCTCACTACCTTTGCAGCGGATTAATATTTTTATTGTGACTTTCGAAGAATTAAATTTAAATACACCTTTATTAAAGGCTCTGGCGGATCTGGATTATGTTTATCCCACACCTGTTCAGGAAAAGGCATTCCCGGTAATTATGTCCGGGCGGAATGTGGTTGGAATAGCGCAAACCGGCACCGGTAAAACATTTGCGTATCTACTTCCACTGTTACGGCAATTATCCTTTTCCGAACAGAAAGACCCGCGGATATTGATTGTCGCTCCTACCCGGGAACTGGTCATCCAGATTCTGAATGAAGTACAAAAATTAACCGCCTATACTCAAATCCGCTCGGCTGCGATCTATGGAGGCACCAACATCAATACTCAAAAACGGCTGGTCTATAATGGTATCGACATATTGGTTGCTACCCCCGGACGCTTAATTGACCTGGCTGTTACCGGTGTGTTGCGCTTAAAAAGCATTCAAAAACTGGTGATCGACGAGGTTGATAAAATGCTTGGCCTCGGGTTTCGCACTGAGTTAAGTAACCTAATCGGTTTATTGCCGCCAAAGCATCAGACACTCATGTTCTCGGCCACCTTAACCACTGAAGTTGAGGAATTTATTTCAAAATCCATCATTGATCCATACAAAATAGAAATAGCCTCACACGGCACACCGATCGACAAGATCATTCAAAAGGCCTATCATGTGCCGAATTTTAATACCAAAGTCAATCTGTTGGAATTGCTGCTTTCGGAAGATAAAGAATTAGTAAAGGTGCTTGCTTTTGTAAGCACGAAAAAACTGGCGGACCGGCTGTACGACAGAATGTACAAGGTCATTCCGGATCAGGTAGGCGTGATCCATTCCAATAAAGCGCATAACCTCAGGCTGGCTGTATTGGAACAGTTTCAGGAAGGAAACTGCAGGCTTTTGATTGCCACCGACATTATTGCGCGTGGTATGGATATCACCGATGTCACCCATGTCATAAATTTTGATTTGCCTGCTGTGCCGGGAGATTATATTCATCGTATCGGGCGCACGGGAAGGGCTGACAAAGACGGTATTGCCATTTCATTCATCGACACGGCAGAACAAGCATATCAACTTGAAATTGAACAATTAATGAAGCAGCAAATTCCGATGGAACTTTTGCCGGAAAACCTGATCATTTCTACCGTCTATACAGAGGAAGAAAGGCCCACCCGCCTGTTTGATAAAAATTACCACAGCGGACCGTCATTAAAGGATTCCAAGGGAGCATTCCATGAGAAAAAAGAGAAGAACCGGAAAATTAACCTCGGCAGCGCCTATAAAAGAAATCCTAAATTTACAAAAACAGGAAAACGCGTTAAAGGGTATAATAAGAAATAAGATAACCCGGTTTTTTATTCATAACAGCCTATAATTTGAGAACAAATTCAGTGTAGCATTTAGAAAAAAATGAAACAGGAACAAGTAAATAACCCGTTACACGGAATAACGCTCGAAACGATATTGAACCAATTAGTCGAATATTTTGGCTGGGAAGGACTGGAACAAGAAATCAATATTAATTGTTTTAAAAACAATCCAAGTTTAAAATCGAGCCTGACGTTCCTGAGAAAAACGCCCTGGGCGCGGGAAAAGGTTGAAAAGCTTTATCTCAGGATGGTTCGAAAGAGGTAGTTATCACTTTTTGAACAAATAATTAATAAACCATCTTACTTTTTTGTTTGTCCAAAAAAGTAAGCAACCCGCCTGACCATTCGGTCACGAACGGGCAGGAAAAGGACCTCCTGGCGAATGCTTCAACCCGCTCTCAGAAAACATTGAAAATCTAAGCAAAGTTGTCCGCCCGCTATGCGGACGGAGACGCCGATGGCGCCTTTGCATATTTTCTAATGTTTTCTGATTCACGCCAACGCTGGCCCGCACGCCAGGAATTGCCTGCCTGCGTGACCTGTCGGCCAGGCAGTCAGGAAGGCCATCGCGCCAAATATCAGCTAACCCACCTCGAAAAAACAAATTGTTTGCTAGAAACAAAGAGAATTGGCAAGAAAATAGGTCTGTTTTTGGAAGTGCACAGAAGATGCATAAGTATTATTAAGAAAATTAAAACAGTATTTAAACCATCTTTATAACAATGATTCCATTTCTTTCGAAAAGTCGAACTGCAGGTCTTCATGAAGCGTGGAAAGCGCTTTAAGGATTTTCTGGACTTGCCTGTGGTACAAATTGCCAAGCGCGGTATTGGGCTGAAGGGGGATGCCGGAGTTTCTGATCTTTTTACAGAAAAAAATAAGCAATTCCGCCTCTGTTTGTTTAGACCCGGAGTACTTTATATACCTGTTCGTGATCCTGAGTATTTTTCGGAGCGTTTTTTTTATGAAATATACATTACTCTGGTTAATTTCTTCAAATTGCTCACTGATAAACTCTTTTACTTTTTCAATATACGAAGGCTCATCGCCTGCCTCGAACAAAAGGTAGGTAAGCAGCTCTTTATTTTCCTTTTTATATTTTGCCAGATGCATGCAGATATCCAACACCTGTTCAGGGGAAAGGGTGCTGAGTTCAGCTTTGACTTCTTTGAGTGATGCAGCTTTCATATAAAGGTATTCCAGCCTATTTAATTATTTTAACCCTGCCGACTTCACCGGAAGCCAGGCGGACTTTGATACCATGAGGATGAAACGACGATTTGGTTAAAATATCCTGAACAATGCCCTCAGTAATAGTTCCCGACCGCTGATGTTCTTTCTTCACGATCCCGACTTCGGATCCTTTCATAATATCGTTCCTGTTTTGTCCGTCCATATAACAAAGATATTAGGCAAAGTACGCACTTTTTCGCAGTTTAAGCCGGTGCTTACACATAAAAAAAAGAATCGTTTAAAATTAGATAAATAATATTATTTTTGGGACGGAATAAACAATAATAAAATGTCCATTAATCCAAACACTGTGGGCTGGGCATGTGTTTGTTTATTACAGGAATAAATTAGCCGCCACCCAGCCAACAGCAATTTTACTTAATAATAACAAAAAAGACAACCTGAGAAAAATTGAAGAAAGGATTGAACGATATAGAAATAATAAATTAAAGTAAAAAATTTATGACACCAAACACAAATTTAAAAGAAGTCGCTCAGCGATTGGGAAGAGCAATGTTAATGGCTATTACGGTATTATTAATCGCTGGTACTGTAAATGCACAAAGCAAACAAAAAGTGGCTGTATATGTTACAGGAGATGCCGATGTAGGTACTAAAAAAGTCATTGGAGCAAAAATGGTAAGTGCTATCACAAAGGATGACGCTTACGCAGCAGTAGAAAGAACATCAGACTTTCTTTCCGAACTTAACAAAGAACAGTCTTATCAACAATCGGGTGCGGTGGATGACCGTCAAATAGCGAAACTCGGACAACAATTTGGTGTTGCCTTTGTGATTGTGACGGACGTGTCTATGGTTTATGGCTCTACATTTGTTTCAGCCCGAATGATAAACGTTATCACAGGATTGATTATTGCTACTGCTGATAGAGACAAAGAAGTTAGCGGAATGGCCGATTTAACTGAACTTTCCGAAAGTATTGCCGAAGGATTGATTAACAATGCTGTAGAATGTAACAGAAAAGATCAAGCAGTTGATAAAAGAGGTTGTTGTATAGGTTTTAAGGAAGTTGATGGTATCTGCCGAGATGTGAGCGGTGACATGTACTGGATTGACTGGAAAGCACAGGGACTTCCTCCAGTGAAGGTAGAAACACAAGGAGGAGTTGAATGGAAAAATATCAACATACCCGAAGGTTATCGTTTACCGACTGTTGATGAATCTAAGGTACTTTATAAGTTTTTTAAACAGACTCTTTGGACAAGTAATAGTGAAACATATCAAGGCTATGATCATCCTATTGTGGTCGAACATATATGGGGTATTGGCATTAACGTAAAACAACATGGGTACTATGAATGTAATTACAATTCTGGTTATGTTACACGATATGTTTATGATGGCACATCAACAAAAGTTGGACAAAGAGACAGTTATACTATTTGTACAGGTAAGAAATATGAAAGATCCAATCCAGATGGCTACAGACCTCCACCACCTGTTGATACATATGAGTATAGTAAAATAGCGGAAATATCAAAACCTGCCCTTGCTGTATTTTTGCGTAAGTAATTCTTTGAATTGAAACTTTCATAGTGTAACCCCAAAGGACGATCAGCTATCGCGGGTTTTGTACCAGGCCGGCTGACGTGCAAGCATGGGGCTTTGTTCTTCTAATGAACTTTAATTGAAATTTTGTGCTTCAAAACCCTCCCGAACGCAAAGCCCGAAGACTTTGGCTCCTCCAGAGTCCTGGTGATGAGTTCTGCTTTAAGTTCTCTGAGAACGTCGGTTTTCACTTAAAGAACTCGGGCCTATTTAATCAGTTTCACCCTGCCGGCCTCATCTGAGGCTGGGTGTTCTTTCTTCACGAACTTCGGAAGTTGTAATAATTTTACCCCGGTTTTGCCGCCCCAAAAGCAAAGATATTCGGCAAAGTACGCACTTTTTTATGACGTATGTATGTGGCTAATTTCCAAAAAAAATGAAATGTTTTATAATTAGATAAATATTATTATTTTTGAAAATAAAAAAAACTATAATGTAAAATTTGTAATTTGTTGATATTAAGTGTTTTTGATAAATTAAATGGTGTGATACCACATAATACGATAGTAAATATTCGTGCTATTGAGGCTATACGAAAGTTGGGAAACATTATTATGAGGTAAAAATGCAACAAAATAATTAACCTAAAAAAACAGAATATATGAAAAAAATTTTCTTAACTATTATGCTTGGATTATTTTCAGCTACAAGTTTGTTTTCACAAACAACACTTGCAGCAGGAGAAATTGCTATTATTGGCCTCAATTCAGATGGTGATGATGATTTTTCATTCTTATTATTGAGAGATATCTCTGCAGGAACTTCCATTTATGTAACCGATAAGGGGTGGAATGACGGAACAGGGTTTTATACGATTTCTGGAGATGGAATCTGGCAGTGGTCAACAGCGACTGCTCTAACTGCCGGGACAATTGTTCATATTAAAACGTCAAATAATGGTGTTATTGAAGCCGGAAGCCTGGTTGCAACTCCCGGGACAATAGTTTGGGTGGAAAATAATACTACAACAATATCTTATTCCGGGGATCAGATTTTTCTTTACCAGGGACCAGCGTCAAGCCCTACTTTTATCACCGGTTGTCATTGGAATGTTGAATCTTATTCCACTTCTGCTAACTGGGATGGTTCTAGTGCCGCAACCCAAACTTCTGCATTGCCCGATCAGCTGACTAATGGTTTAAATGCTATTTGGCTTTACGGCCCCGGCCCCACCGAATACGATGATTTCAGATATAAGTGCAGCGTGTTAACATCCGGAACACCTTCTGCTTTGAGAGCGGCAATTAATAATATCAGTAACTGGGATGTTGATTTATCAAATGCCACTCCCTATACAATTAATCCTTATCCGTGCTCTTTTACAGTTGCGAATCCCTGTATTAATCCTACCATACCAACAGTTACAGCCAGCCCTGTGTCAATTTGCCCGGGAAGTTCATCAACTCTAACAATAACCGGGACATTAAACGATGCAACAGCCTGGCAAATATATTCCGGGTCATGCGGTGGAAGCAGCATCGGGTCAACGGCAGGCGCTACCTTTTCGGTATCTCCATCTGCCAATACAACTTATTATATTCGCGGCGAAGGAGGATGTGTAGCACTCGGCAGTTGTGGAACAGTGTCGGTTGCGGTGAAACCGGATTATAATTTATCTGAAACAGTCGAAGTTTGTTCAGGTGACAGCTATACTTTCCCTGACGGGACAGCCCAGAGTAATATTTCTATCCAGATTATTCATACCAGTAACCTGCAAACTATATTGTTGTGTGACAGCATTATTCAAACAACGGTAAATGTAAATCCTGTTTATAATTTTTCAGAAACAAAATCCATATGTTCTGGCGGAAGTTACACATTCCCTGATGGCACGTCTCAAAACAATATTACAGCTCAGGTTATTTATACAAGTAACCTTCAAACTGCAGGCGCACTTTGTGATAGTACCATTGTAACAACGGTAAATGTTAACCCTGTTTACAATCTCTCAGAAACGGATGTTGTTTGTTCAGGCGGAAGTTACACATTCCCTGATGGAACGACTCAAAACAATATTACAGCTCAGGTTATCCATACAAGCAACTTACAAACAGCAGGCGCACTTTGTGATAGTACCATTGTAACAACGGTAAATGTTAACCCTGTGTACAATCTCACAGAAACGGATGTTATTTGCTCAGGCGGAAGTTACACATTCCCTGATGGAACGACTCAAAACAATATTGCTGCTCAGGTTATCCATACCAGTAATTTACAAACTGTTGAAACTTCATGTGATAGTATTATTGAAACAACAGTAGATATTATAACTATTGATCCTGGTGTATCTCAAGCAGGGGTCTTATTAACTGCAAACGAAGTCGGCTCAACATACCAGTGGTTAGATTGTCCTGGAATGACACCGATTAATGGAGCTACAAACCAATCATATACAGCAACGGCCAACGGCGATTATGCTGTGATAGTAACCAATAATGGATGCATTGATACCTCAGCGTGTATTAACATACTTTGTGTTGGTATTTCAGCGTATCCGATTGTGAATAATATCCAATTATATCCCAATCCGACTGACGGAAAAATAAATATTGAATTTAACGAAGAAACCAAAGATGTCCATATTACCATTAGGAATATTATCGGAAAAACAATTGAAGAATTTAACTATTCAAATGTAAAAAATATCAGTTGCACCATAGTTGGTTCTCCAGGACTCTATTTTATTGAGATAAGCACTCCAATGCAGAGGTCGGTTTTTAAGCTTATAAAAAAATAACGAATTGCTAATAGAGCTGCCCCCCCCGCCGGTGGGAACTGACGGGTGAGGCTCTCACAACATCTTATGGATGGCCGGTTTTGGAAATGAAAGAGCCTGCATCAGTTTCACAATCAGGCAATTGCCAAAATTTCTATAAGTTTCTGTTAGACCAATATTAAGCAATCTTTGAGCTTTTTTACGAAGTAAGCACCCGGCTAAATACCAAAATAAATGAAATGGTTTACAATTAGATAATTATTATTATTTTTGAGAGTGGATGAATAAAATATGAAAATAGATAATTTATTGATATTGAGTAATTTTAAATATACAAATGGACTTTTTTCAAAATAAACCTATAGTAAATATTGCACCATTGAAGCAAGACCCAAGTTACCAATAAGGCAAAAAAAAACATACAGACAGATTTGATGTTATTATTTAAAATTTTTGTATTTTTCATAAAAATCTAAAAGTAATGATTAGTAAGAAAAAGAAAAAGAGAATAATTTTCTCTTCAATAATAATTCCTGTTATTGTTGGTATAATAATTTATATTTTTACTGGTGACAAAGAACCCTGGTGGTTGAAAAAATTATTAAAGAAAGAAAATACAATCATTGATACATCAAAAGCCAATAAAAAGAATTATACTGATAAAAATGAAATAATAAAAAAGAATAATACATAGAATATTAAAGAAAGTAATTTGTTAAGTATTGATTCATGTAGTTTTAGTGGTTATATTTATGATGACGAAGAAAATCCATTAAATCAAGTTTCAATAATGTATAATAATAAAGTTTTACACAATACAAATAGCCAAGGATATTTCTATTTTAAATTCCCAAGAGGTGATATGAAATTGACCGATAAAATTAGTTTTGAATGCTCAAAAGAAAATTATATTCCAGATGCAATGATTATTGATATGCGGGATAATAATAATATTAAAAAAATCTTAAAACAACGTAAAAATTCATGAAGAAATTTATTTTATTATTATTCCTACTTTTTTGCATTAAAAGTAATTATAGCCAGACTGTTGTTCTAACACAAGTTTCAGGTTTCGTTGTAGATTATAAAATTAATAAATTAGAAGGTGCAGATGTGACATTATTAGAAACTGGTCAAATAAGTTATACTAATAATAATGGTGAATTTATTTTTGATTTAAAGGGCTATAATATTAATACAAATACACAATTAAAATTTCTCGTTAGAAAAAAAGGCTATAATTCTAAAACATTTACAGAAACAATATCTGGAGTTGGAAGAATTATTTTGCCTTTCATTATAAATAAGGAAAATGAAAAGGCTGATACTCTGAAATATAATATAACAACAGGTGATAATTCCGTAGTTGTCACTGGAAATTCTAATAATGTAAGTTATAAAAACGAAATGCCTGAACCTACTTTTAAATTTATAAATCAAACTTTAAATAAAAAGACAACAACAATAATCGAAGGAATTTCACAAGTAAAAATACCAAATAAAAAATGTCCGTATGACACTTTATATCTTTCAGAAATTAATTTTAATTTGACGACTTCTATTCTTTTCGATTTATATATTCTTACAATTGATACAATTTTATCGGATACATTATACCGAAATAATATAATTTATGATTTAACATTTCCAGATTCACATGGAGGATTTGCCGAACTTAATATTGATTATGGTAAAATTCCAGAAACAAATATTTGGACGGAGAAAATGATAAATCCAAAATCAAGCGATTATATCATTTATATTTATTCAATAAAACCTATTAGAACTTTTAAAGACAAAATAATTTTTTATTATAATAAAAAATATATTGCTCTTAAAATTAATTAATTGTGAATTTATTTTTCATTCTATCTTTTTTAGCGCGCTTCTCTGACGTGATATAAATAAAAAATATTTCATTTCGATATGTAAGAAGATATACGTGAAAAGAAGAAAATTTATTAAAGAAAAATCGCCCAGTTGATAACGAAAATATTGCCGACAATTTTTTTGCGGGTTTAAGAGTGGGCAGAAAGGGCAGTGCCTTTAACTCCCGCATGAAAAAACTGCGGCAATATTCTGTCCGATACTGACAATCAAACCAAACAAAAAATCAAAAGTGCGGACTCAGCACTGTAATCACTTCATCATTTTGGATACACCGATCCTCAATAAACTGCCAACATGCTGATTTTCCATAACCCTTTCAGCAGCATACTCAAAATGAAATAACTAATTTCAGCCGATCTTTCTCCGTATTTTATAGAATAACCACCTCCCTATTTCAGCCACTGGTCAAGCCAGCGGAAAAACTCCCGCTGCCACAACACACTGTTTTGTGGTTTGGTAACAAAATGGCTTTCGTTGGGAAAGAACAAAAACCGGCTGGGAATACCTTGAATCTGGGCAGCATCAAAAGCCTGCATGCCTTCGGTATAAGGGATACGGAAGTCGTTACCGCCATGTATCACAAGCATGGGTGTGTCCCAGTTACCTACAAATCTATGCGGTGAAAAGTCGTAGCTTTTGGGTTTAGGGTTATTCCAGTATGCGCCGCCAAGGTCGTAGTTGGCAAACCAAAGTTCTTCTGTAGAACCGTACCAACTCTCAAGATTGAACATGCCGCAATGGGCAATAAATGCCTTAAAACGTCTGTTGTGATTGCCTGCCAGCCAGTAAACCGAAAAGCCCCCATAGCTCGCTCCTACCGCTCCAAGTTTATCAGCATTCACATAAGGTTCTTTTGAGACGGAATCAATAGCTGCAAAGTAATCAAGCATATTCTGCCCGCCATAATCTTTAGATATCTGCTCGTTCCATTCCTGCCCGAAACTTGGCACGCCCCTGCGGTTTGGCGCCACCACGATATAATCGTTGGCAGCCATCATCTGTATGTTCCAGCGGTACGAGAAAAACTGGCTCACCGTACTCTGCGGCCCGCCCTGACAATAAAGTAAAGCCGGGTATTTTTTGTTTTTGTCAAAATTGGGTGGATAAATCACCCAAACCAGCATTTTTTTGTTGTCCGAAGTGGTGATCCAGCGTTCCTCCACCTTTCCCATGGTGATGGTCGAAAGCAGTGTTTTATTGGTAAATGTGAGCTGCATTGGATAATACGCTCCTTTTTCAGTTTCGACACGGTATATCTCAGAAGGCATGGACATCGACATTTTTACGCCAAGCATCGTTTTTCCGTCGGCGTAGAGTTCGGTGAAGTCATGCGTGCCGGTGGTCAGCTGCGTGACCTTTTTAGCAGCCACATCAGCCTGAAAAATCTGACACGTACCTTTGATATAGGCTAAAAAGTATATGCTCTTGTTGTCGGCGTTCCAGCGCAGGTTTGTAGCGCTTTCACCAAAACTCTCACTGATATCGGAATAGGTTTTTGATTTAAAATCATAAACCATCAGACGTTTTTTATCTGATTCGTAACCAGCAGTTTTCATGCTTCCCCATGCTATTTTGCTACCATCGGGTGAAAACACCGGGTCGAGGTCGTAACCGGGCATATCCTTGCTGATGTTCTCGGTGAGCTTGGTTTTTATATTGTAAATGTAAATATCAGAGTTGGTGCTTACAGCTTCTTCCCTGCCATGCAGTTTGCGGCATGTATAGGCGATCTTCTGCCCGTCAGGGCTCCAGGCGATCTGCTCCATGCCTCCGTCGGGCGTTAGCGGTGCATCAAATTTATCAGTGCCAAGAATATCGAGCGCTTCAGCAACATTCCCATCCGAATAGGCCGAAACGATGATATGGCTGTAGGCATAGTCGTGCCAGCTGTCCCAGTGGCGGTAAAGAAGATCGTCGATAATACGGGCATCAGCCTTGGGAAGATCAGGATAAACCTCGTTGGCAGTCTTGTCGAGCTTGATATCGCGGACGAAAAGAATATGAGTCATATCCGGCGCGTATGCAAAACCGTTAATGCCGCCTTCAAAGGTTGTTATCTGTTTTTTAGCGGTGCCGTCCGGATTCATCTCCCAAAGTTGCGGATCGCCGTTTTCGGCAGAAATATAACCAATTTTTTTGCCATCGGGGCGCCATACTCCGTTCCATTCGCTGCCCGGAGAATTGGTAATATTCACAGGATTACCTCCGGCAACCGGAATCAGGAACAAGTCGCGGTTACCTTTGTTCTCCTCAAGATTATAATAGGTAATGCCGTACAATACTGTTTTTTTATCAGGCGAAAGCTGCATATCACTCACCCTGCCGAATTTCCAAAGAAGCTCAGGGGTAAGAATGTTTTGTGAGAAAAGTGCCGGAATGGCAAGTACCAGCATACTAATAAAAACAATTATCTTTTTCATGGTAATAAATATTTAATAATCAAAATGTCCTAAATCCGTGACGCAGTTTGGATTAATACTTTTTACTTTTTCATAATTTTATCAAGCCTGTTCAGTCCGTCAATGGCTTTCTGATAATTAACTTTAAGTTTTATTGCCTGCTGGTAATCTGCTTTTGCATACATCACATTACCCAGAAGTTCATAGCTGTAACCACGGTTGTAATAGGCCTCGGCATAATTGGGATCACAATTGATGGCATCAGTAAAATGCTTAGCAGCAACATCATACACCTGGAGGTATACAAGATGGATATAACCAAGGTTGTAATGTGCATATTTATATTTCGGATCGATCTGCAGTAAGGTGGTGTATTTTTCGATGGCTTTGTTGTACTCGCCGTTTTCCTGGTAAAACAATGCCAGGGAATAAAGCGCTTCTATGCTTTTTGGATTGACTTTCAGCGCATTATTAAAATAATCCACCGCAAGAAAATTGTGTTTTACTGAATACAAAAGCCCCAGTTGCATATAAGCATGAAAATATTCCTGGTCTTTTTCGACTGTAATCTGAAAACTCCGGACAGCTTTGGCGGTGTCGCCCATATCTTTGTATGCCATGCCTCTGATAAAATCCGCCTTTGCGTTTAACTTATCAATTGCCAGCGCTTTATCGGTATATTCAAAAGTCTTTTTATAGTCTTTCATATAGAAAAAAACCTCGGCAAGTTTGAGAAAAGCCTCCGCATCATCGGGATTTATTTCAATAGCTTTATTTAATGCTTCTTTGCAATTATTTATTTTGCCCATGGCAAAATACACGTCTGACATCGTCCTCAGGTAAAGCGAATTTTTAGAATCGATGGTAATGGCTTTGTTGATGTCGTTCAACGCTTTATCGGGCTCTTTCTTGTCAAGGTATAAAATGGCTCTCTGATTATAAAGTGCCGCATCCTTAGGATTTTCATTTATTTTCTTTGTAATCTCAGCCAAATCAGGAGGCAAAGAGTCTGTTTTTGTATTCGCCTCATCTGATCCCTTGTGATTTCCACAGGCAACCATCATACAAATCAGCAGCAGCCCGAAGGTTTTCAGGATATATTTCATAGAAAAATTATAAGTTGAAAAATTCATAACTAAATTTTCGGGGCCAGAGCCCTTCGTTCATGTGTTTTTATTTAACCGCCACCTTCTCCGAAAGTGTCAACTTCCGGCAAAGGCCGCGGTTGAATGTGACATTATTCAATGGGCATAGCCCATAACCAATAAAGGTATTATTTCAATTTTTCCCTGATTTTGGCTTCAAGCTCATCACAAAGTTCGGGGTTATCAAGCAGCAATTGTTTGACAGCATCCCGCCCCTGGCCAAGCTTGGTTTCGTTATAACTGAACCATGAGCCACTCTTCTTGATGACTTCCTTTTCCACGCCCAGGTCAACAATTTCACCGATCTTGGAGAATCCCTCACCATAAATAATGTCCACCTCCGCAGTTCTGAATGGCGGCGCTACTTTGTTTTTCACCACTTTTATTCGCACCCTGTTGCCGGCAACGACATCGCCTTCTTTTATCTGGCTGACCTTGCGGATGTCAATACGTACAGAAGAATAAAATTTTAAGGCATTTCCGCCGGTGGTAGTTTCGGGGTTGCCAAACATGACACCTATTTTTTCGCGCAACTGGTTGATAAAGATGCAGCAGCAGCGGGTTTTGCTGATGGTGGCGGTCAGTTTCCGGAGCGCTTGCGACATCAGTCTGGCCTGCAAACCCATTTTCGAATCACCCATTTCGCCTTCGATCTCGCTTTTAGGAGTTAAGGCGGCCACAGAGTCAATAACGATGATATCGATAGCTCCGGACCGTATGAGGTTTTCCGTAATTTCCAAAGCCTGCTCTCCGTTATCCGGTTGTGAGATCAGGAGGTTTTCAATATCGACTCCCAGTTTGCGGGCATAAGAACTGTCAAAGGCATGCTCAGCATCGATGAAGGCAGCAATGCCTCCCTTTTTTTGTGATTCGGCAATGGCATGTAATGCCAGTGTGGTTTTTCCGGAAGACTCAGGCCCGTATATTTCAACAACCCTGCCTTTTGGGAAACCGCCAACACCAAGGGCAACATCAACACCTATAGAACCGGTCGAAATAAACTCAATATCCTGAACCGGATTGTCGCCCAGTTTCATAATAGCACCTTTGCCGTATGATTTTTCGATTTTATCGAGGGTAAGCTGTAATACTTTAAGTTTTTCTTTGTTTAAACTTTCTTCTTTTTTTTCTACTGTTTCTTTTGCCATAATATTAAATTTTAATTATTTGATTTTCAATTCATCTAAAATTTGCCTGGTATGATCGTTCGTATTTACCTTGGTAAAAACAGCTTCGATGAACCCTTTTTCGGAAATAACAAAGGTGGTCCGGTTGATACCGTCGAACGAACGTCCCATAAACTTTTTCGGGCCCCACACACCATAAAGCATGCATATTTCCTTATCCGTATCAGCGATCAGCGGGAACGGCAGGCTGTGTTTGGAAATAAAATTTTTATGCGATTTTTCACTGTCGGCACTGACCCCAATAATAGCAAAGCCATTGTCGATCAGTAGTTTATAATTATCACGGAGGTTGCAGGCTTCAGCAGTACATCCCGGTGTATTGTCTTTCGGGTAAAAATACAAAACGACTTTTTTACCGCTAAAGTGGCTCAGCCTGATACTGTTTCCGTCCTGATCAATACCGCTGAATTCGGGAGCGGGACCTCCTTTTTTCAAAGTAATCATGAAAATTTTTTATAATACAAATTAAGTAAATTTTATTGAGCTTATAAAGAATTGTTCAAAAAAAAATATGCAATTTATTACAGATTAATAAACAATAGATTCGCAATTTCATTTCAGTGTTGTCCGGGAAAATAATAAATTTATGAAAAGTCCTATTATAAATGATTTTAAACGGTTTTAAGCAAGTAATTCTTATTTTTTTCATGTAAGAATTGCTTTTCATCAATTTATTTTACCTCGATCCTAAAGGATGTAAATTGCTGAAAATCAATTCTTCCTTTAGGATAAGAGGAAAAAGTAGAATTCAATTATTTACATCCTTTGAAAAGTATAATATTTGCCGGACAATAGTGATTTCATTTATAGTTATATGTTCATCACATACCTTGATTTTCAAAAAATAAACTAAATTTGCGCCTTCTTAAAAATTATATCAAATGACTATTGAAAATAAGCTGTTAAAGCCCGATTATTTATTCGAAGTAAGCTGGGAAGTATGCAACAAGGTTGGCGGAATTTATACGGTAATTGCAACAAAAGCGCCGGGTATTACCGAGGAACTGAAGAACAATTACATTCTGATCGGGCCTGACGTTTGGAAGGAAACACGCGAAAACCCTGATTTTATTGAAGATAAATTCCTTTATAAATCGTGGAGGGAAGATGCCGAGAGTAAAGGTTTGAAATTCAAGATCGGCAACTGGAACATATCCGGAAGGCCGGTAGTCATACTTGTTGATTTTACACAATATTTTGCTCAGAAAGACGAAATTTTAGCAAAACTCTGGGAGAAATACCAGGTAGATTCCTACTCAGGGCAATGGGATTATATTGAACCTGCGCTTTTTGGCGTTGCCGCTTCTATTGTCATACGCAGCTTTTACGATTATCATGTTATTGCAGGTGACCATATTGTGGCACAGTTTCACGAATGGATGACCGGCGCAGGAATACTTTCCCTAAAAGATAATACCCCACAGATCGCAACGGTTTTCACCACTCATGCTACGGTAATGGGTAGATGCATCGCTGGCAACGGTATGCCGCTTTATAGCAAACTTCAGGAATATGAACCCGAATCACTGGCCAGGAAACTGGGTATCGTTTCAAAATTCTCACTCGAAAAAAGTTCTGCAAAATTCGCAGACAGTTTCACCACCGTTAGTGAGATCACTGCCAATGAATGTGAACATTTTCTCGATAAAAAAGTTGACCTTGTAACGCCGAACGGATTTGGAGACACGCTTGTTCCTGATGAGGCAAGCTTTGCCGCTAAACGATTTGTTGCCCGTGAAACTATAAAAAAAGTGACCGAAGGCCTGACGAACCAGCCTTTGAGTGATAATCCGGTGTTCATTCTTAACAGCGGAAGGTACGAATTTCACAACAAAGGAATCGATCTGTATATCGATGCGCTTGGGCAATTGAACAAAAATGAATCGCTGACTCAAAATATCGTTGCATTCATAGCCGTCCCTGCCGACCATGCAGGACCATCCCACAACCTTGCACAACGGATGCTTCAGCCGGATTTCAAACAACCGGTAAGCGGCGAATTCTGTACACATGGCTTGAATAATTACGACCATGATCCGATGATCCAGCGCATCAAAGCAAATAACCTGAACAACGCGCCTTCAGATAAAGTAAAAATTGTGATCGCACCATGTTATCTCGACAGCCACGACGGAATAATCAACCTGGATTACTATGATTTTCTCATCGGCTTCGATCTGACGGCTTTTCCGTCGTATTATGAGCCCTGGGGTTACACACCTCTGGAAAGCATTGCATTCCACATACCTACGATTACCACAACGCTTGCCGGGTTTGGACTTTGGACATTATCGAAATTTTCGAACCCCGATAAATTTGTTAGTGTCATAGAACGTGATGATGAAAATGACGAATATGTTACCGGCATGATCTCACGGAGAATCCTAGAATTTGTTAACTGCACAAAAGAAGAAAAAAGGACCGCACGGGCCAAGGCATATGAACTCTCCCGCATGGCACTTTGGGAACAATTGGTGAAAAATTATTATACAGCGTATAACATCGCGCTGGAGAAAGCATCTTCCCGTTTTGAACAATATAAATCGAAGTCACAATCCATACAATTTGAAATAAAACCACCAAAACAACTGACTCCGACCTGGAGCAAAATTCTTGTACGGCCAAGCATCATCGACAAACTTTCTCCTTTATACAAGCTGACTCAGAATCTTTGGTGGACATGGAATCAGGATGCGATTGACCTGTTTGAAATGATCAACCCCGAATTATGGCAACAGTGCAAACAAAATCCTATTACACTTCTTGAATCTTTGTCGCTTGAAGACTATAAAAAACTTGTAAAAAGCGCTTCTTTCCGTGAAAAGCTTGATTCCGTATTCAAGAAATTTACTGATTATTTGTCCTATGGGCCAAAAAAGCCCAAAGAAATGGTGGCCTATTTCAGTATGGAATTCGGGTTACACCATTCCTTGAAAACATATTCCGGCGGCCTCGGGATCCTGGCCGGAGATTATCTGAAAGAAGCCAGCGACTCAAATGCCAACATCGTCGGCGTGAGTTTATTATACCGCTATGGCTATTTCGATCAGAACATTTCATTGCTCGGCGACCAGATCGCATCATATCATCCGCAAAAATACTCGCATTTACCTCTGATTCCGGTTCGTAAGAAACTGTCGGAAAATGATGAAACAGCCAGCTGGCTAAAAGTTCATATTGCAGCCCCCGGAAGGACGATCACGGCTAAAGTATGGCGTGTTGAAGTAGGCAGGGCTTCGCTGTATTTACTTGACACCGATATTGAAGAAAACACGGCCGAAGACAGAACAATTACCCACGCATTGTATGGCGATGGCTCCGATTTACGTTTCAAACAGGAATTATTATTAGGTATTGGCGGAATCCGTCTGCTGGAAGAAGTAGGGATCAAACCAGAGATTTATCATTGCAACGAAGGCCATGCCGCATTTATCGGCATTGAACGGCTTAATAAATATATCCATAATGAAAATCTCACATTCAGCGAAGCTGTTGAAGTGGTAAAGGCTTCCTCGCTGTTTACCACGCACACGGCTGTTCCTGCAGGACATGACACGTTCAGTGAAGACATCATCAGGACTTATATGCCTCATTATGCAGACCGCCTGAAAATAAGCTGGGACACGTTTATGAACCTGGGAAAAGTAAATGAAAACGATCCCAAAGAAAAGTTCAGCATGAGCGTGCTGGCTGCAACGTTATCTTCCGATACCAACGGCGTAAGTAAAATTCATGGAAGGGTTACCTGCCAGATTTTTTCGAACATGTATCCGGGGTATTTTCCTGAAGAACTCCATATCGGGTACGTTACCAACGGTGTGCATTTTCCTACATGGATAGCAAAACGATGGAAAAAACTTTATGATGAAACCTTCGATCCGAAATATATCAACGACTTGTCGAATCATGAATATTGGAAAAAGATTTATGATGTTCCCGATAAAACCATATGGGATATCAGGCAGCACCAAAGAGCCGATCTGATCGAATTTTTGCGCAAACGCCTTATGAACGAAATGACTTTGCGCCAGGATAATCCCCAGCATATTTTCCATGTTTCCGAAACTATTGATCCTAAAGCCCTTACTATTGGATTTGCACGCAGGTTTGCAACATATAAACGGGCAAACATGCTATTTTCAAACCTGGACCGGCTTTCAAAAATCGTAAATAATAAAAAATATCCCGTGCAGTTTGTTTATGCCGGGAAAGCGCATCCCAAAGATATTGCCGGTCAGGAGCTTATTAAAAGGATATACGAAATTTCAAACATGCCCGAGTTCATTGGTAAAATTCTGATCGTTGAAAATTACGATATCGAATTGGGTAAAATGCTGGTTCAAGGTGTCGACATCTGGCTCAATACGCCGACCCGCCCGCTGGAAGCTTCCGGTACAAGTGGCGAAAAGGCGGTAATGAACGGAATTATTAATTTCAGCGTACTTGACGGCTGGTGGGCCGAAGGATACCGTCCCGAGGCAGGTTGGGCGCTGAAGGAAGAACGCACCTATCAGAATCAGGCTGCCCAGGATGCCCTGGATGCGGTCACGATATACAATATTCTTGAAAATGAAATAGTTCCAATGTTTTACAGCCGCAATGAAAAACACATTCCGACGAAATGGGTGCAGAAAATAAAAAACACGATCGCAATGATCGCCCCGGAATACACAACAAAGCGCATGCTGGATGATTACCGCAGTAAATTTTACAACAATATTTACAAACGTACCTTACTGATGAACTCGGACTGCTTTCAAAACGCCCGCAGGCTTGCATCATGGAAACAAAAATTATTGCGTGGATGGGATAGTATTGAGGTGATCTCTGTCAATACCACTGATTCTAATAAAAAGCCTTTAGGCCTTGGGGAACAGTTTTTCGCAGAAATAAAACTGAAACTCAATGAATTAAGTAAAGATGATGTGGGTATCGAGATCGTTCTAGGTCAAAAAGTTGACGATGTGGTAAGTAAGATTCTGGTTCAGCGTGAATTGAAAATAAAAGAAGCCCAGCATAACATAGTCACTTATTATTTGGAAATACCCTTAGTAAGAATAGGAGTATTTGATTATGCATTCAGGGTATTCCCGAAAAACCCGCTGCTTGCCAACAGGCAGGATTTCAGCCTGATGCGATGGATTTGATCGTGAACAGCTATTAGCGGCTTCGGTGGACTGATTTGTTATTAATAATTACTGCTCTCCGGACCTAATCTTCTTAACCCTAAAATCAATTATCCCTGACTGAAACAGTCATAAAGGATTATTCATGAATAAGTTTCTGATAAGGTATCTGAAGAATTTATTTTCCTGAAACAGCGGATAATTATGAAATAGTTATTAGTCCGTAATTATAAGTTTCCCGCTTCCAGCAATGCCTTTTGAATTAGTGAGCCTGTAATAATAGATGCCGGATGTGAGTTCGCCCCTGTCAATAGTGATCGTACTTTCATTGATATCCGTAATGGTTTTCACTTCCTGCCCCATAACATCATATATTTTCAACTCATAATTTCTGATTTCATCCTTTGAAGATATTTCCAAGATGGCGGTTTTGACGAAAGGATTTGGATAAATATTGAACGCGGTTCTTGAAGGTGTTTTTAACCCGACCGTCATACAATCAACCACCATTGGAGGGCCAAGACTTACAAAGTTCGAATCAACCGTTATCACACGGTAACTTCCTTCATTGGAATTTCCTATTTGGGAATACCTTGTTCCTCCGGTCCAGTTTTCAGGCACTACATTTCCGGCACGGTTGGCAACCACACACTGATGAACATGCCCGGAAAGAATTACATCCACATTGTTTGAATCACAAATATTCAAGAATGTTTCTCTGTTATACAAAAAGGAGCCAGCATTCGGACCTGACAGGACTTCCGTATTGGGACTTCCGTCCACTTCAGTACCGGAACAGCCTACGACCGGATGATGCAGTATGATAATTTTTCTATTATTTGTGGGAGGGCCTCCGCCAGGATTTATCGTCGCCCTTAGCCACTGACATTGCTGGTTTGTAATTCCCATGCCGTCTTCAGGATCTTCCACCAGCGAACAGTCGCCTCCCGACCGTAGAAATACCAGAAGCGTCCCGTTATGCTTTATTGAATAATCCACATCAGGTGCGATGTGTGCCGGGAAATACTGTAAAGTGGTAGTCTGGTCCAACGCCAGCAATACAGACTCATAATACTCATGATTACCAGAAACAAAATATATTGGGATTGTTTGTGCCGAATCAATAAAATAGGCTCCGTTTGCCGGATATGAGAGGCCACCTTGCGGATATAAATGATTGGTAACAGCAGTATACATTCCATCCGGGCTTTTTGAACCGATGTTTGACACATCACCGGAAACGACAACAAATGCCGGCTTGGGATTAAGTAAATTGAACTGCCTTAAATTACATGCAAACTGCTCACCGTCTTCGTCGTAATTGCCAATGTTGCCTCCCCAGCCATCGGAAATATGCATATCTGAAATATGAACAAAAGTAAACTGCTGCGCGTGAATCAGCGAAGCTGAAACCATCCGTAAGGCGAAAAATAAAAGTAAGAGAATAGTATTAATATTTTTCATTCAATTATCAGGCAATAGAATAGGACAATGATTTGTTAACCACAAAAAAACACTGCAAAAGTACTAATTTCAGACGGAAACAACAATGTATCAATGATGAAAGAAAAATTCATAGCCGGTTAATTTTATAGCTGATTTTTTTGTCAGGCTTCCATCGGAATTCACAATATAAAATTAAAATAAATTTTTATTATGAACACAGGTTCATTATCTTTGTGCCAAATTTTTTAAATAAATGAATGAATTTGATCTGAAGGCAAAGGATTGGGATAAAAACCCATTGCATATGGAACGATCGATAGCCATTGCAAATGGAATATTAAAATCACTACCATTGCAGCCCGCCATGAAAGCCATGGAATTCGGAACAGGTACTGCACTGCTCAGCTTTTTACTGAAAGATTATTTTTCAGAAATAGTATTAATTGACACTTCTGTAGAAATGATAAGGGCCACGAACGAAAAAATTTCGACAACATCTGCCAATAACATGAGAACCCTGCTTTTTGATCTTGAGAAAAATGAATTGAAGGATGAAAAATTTGATGTGATTTTTACGCAAATGGTGCTGCATCATGTTGCCAATATTGAATTGATCATAGATCGTTTTTCCCGTCTACTAAATCCGCATGGATACCTTGCTATTGCTGATCTGTACCCTGAAGACGGGACGTTTCATGATGAAAGTTTTAATGGGCACAAAGGAATTGATGTTTTAAAACTCAGCGCCACATTGATAAAACATGATTTTACCGATATTGCTCATAATACCTGTTACACCATCAAACGCGCGAATGAAAATAACACCGTTAAGGAATATCCTGTTTTTTTATTAACTGCTAAGCACAATTAATCCCTATGCCACGCACACAAAGAAGCAGAAAAGTTTGTACACCTCCAAAAATGCTCGGTTTCAGGCCTTACGGGCTAAAGAAATGCAAGAAAAAAAGCATCGTTCTAAATTATGATGAATTTGAGGGTTTAAAATATATCAACTACGACAAGCTTTCGCAAGACGAAGCCGCTGAAAAAATGGGGATCTCAAGGCCTACATTTACGCGGTTACACAACAGTGCATTGAACAAAATCGCCAAAGCATTTGTAGAATGTTTGATAATTGAAATTGAGGGCGGGAATGTTGTATTTGAAAGGGATTGGTATAAATGCGGCATATGTTTCAAATTAATTGACGGTATTGAAAATCATAAAAAATGTAAAAATTGCAATTCGTTTGGTGATAATGAATTAGTAAATATTAATCCATCAAAAAAAATAAACTTACTTCCCGATGAAGCATGAAGATAAAAAACTAAAGGATCGTTTAGCTGAAGATCATTTATTTACCGAAGGCATCAGTGGCTGCATTAACTGTGGTACATGCACCGCCATTTGTCCGGCAGCAAAATTTTTTGATTACGATCCCCGTCAGTTGATGGACACCGTTCAGCGGATGAATAATGACGAGTTCATTGAATTACTGAAAAGTGATGTTATCTGGTATTGCGGACAATGCCTTAGCTGCAAAACCCGCTGCCCAAGAAACAATGTGCCGGGATATATTATCACCGCATTGCGAAGATTATCCCAGGATACCGGATATTTTGCCGAATCCGCTGAAGGCCGCAAACAATTAATAATAAAGCGAACCGTAGGAGAAAACATAATCAAATACGGTTATTGCGTTTTTGTGGATGAAATAGGACTTGACAATCATCCTGAGCAAGGCCCTGTCTGGCAATGGTACAGAAGTAACACCGAAAGCATACTAAAGAAACTGGGTGCCAATTACAAAGGCGGTGGCAAGGGCACACTTCGAAAAATCTCTGAAGCCGACCTGGCCGAACTACACCGTATACTTGAAGAAACGGGCGCTCTGGAAAAATTCGATAACATAGAAAAATATTGCCATGAAGATTGAAGGAAAACAAAATGTCTGGAAAGAATATCAAAAGGAAATACCGGATGATAATTATTACTATGCACGCAGCTGCATACGCCAAAACTTTTTCCCTGCCTCGGAAGAAACTTTTCTGAAAATTGTCAGAGAAGTACTCGGCAAAAAAATTTACGATGATGAACACCAGACCACATGCACCGGGATAGCCTATCATTCTGACCTGGTTTCTTTTGATACAACCATGACCGTCGCAGCACGGCAGTTTTCGCTCATGAACCATGCTCAGCTCAAAAACTTCGTGGTTTCGTGTGTGACTTCTTTTGGGATTTATTCCGAGGCATTGGAAACATGGACGCATTTTCCGGAAACACTTGAAAAGACAAAAGAACATTTAAAAAATGCAACCGGCAGGGAGTTTACTGCACCCGAAATAATTGCTCACACAAGCGATATCATTTATAAATACCGCGAACAAATTAAAGAAAAAGCAAAATTTCTGCTTGTAAATAAACATACAGGAAAGCCCCTGCGTGTGGTAGAACATATTGGATGCCATTACGCAAAAATATTCCCGCATAAAGGCGTTGGAGGAGCCGAATTTCCTTACGTTTTATCAGGTATGGTCGAAAGCTGGGGCGGCGAAATTATCGATTACCCCGAACGCCGTCATTGCTGCGGCTTTGGATTCCGGCATTACCTGATTAAAGAAAACCGGGGTTATTCGCTGTCGAATACCAAGGTGAAGTTCGACAGTATGGAACCCTATAAACCCGATTTTGTGATTACAAATTGCCCCGGATGCAACTTTTTTATGGATCGCTGGCAATATGTCATTGCAGAAATGAATAATAAAACATATGGTGAAAACGGTTTCGGCATTCCCGTGCTCACGTATGAAGAAGTTGCCGGGCTTGTTTTGGGATTTCCCCCCTACTCTCTGGGCCTTCAATTGCATCAGGTAAGTGTAGAACCTTTACTTGATAAAATTGGAATCCCTTATGACATCAGCGAGAAATATTTAGGTTTTAACAATGAAGACATAGGGGTACCTGCAAAACCAGGTGTATTAAAAGTATAATTAAAGATTACCATCTAACATCAACATATGAAAATTAAAAAAAATATAGCTGTAAGCGAAAGTGGTTTTGTATTTAATCCAACTACCGGTGATTCTTTTTCACTAAATGCTATAGGCTTGGAGATATTGCAGATGCTTGGTTCCGGCAAGAGCCAGGAAGAGATTTCCGGACATTTCACAGCTAAGTATGATGTTGAAACCAGTGTTTTTGAGCGGTATTTCCTTGATTTTATTTCCATGCTCAAACAATATCAAATCGTTGAGGGTTATGAAGAAAGATAAGGTCATCATTTTAGTTTCGGGTTTGAACAATATTGACAGTCCGGGCCCCGGTATTCCCGTCATCCGTGGGTTGAAGGATTCTGAAGTATTAGAACCCCGCATTATTGGCCTGGCGTATGAAAACCTGGAACCGGGCGCTTACATGCATGATTTGGTGGACAAAACTTATAAGATGCCGTATCCGTCGGATGGTGCAGAAGCAGTGATTGAACGGATTAAATATATTCAAAATCTTGAGCATGCCGATGTATTGATCCCGAATTTTGATTCCGAGTTATTTACTTTCATGAAATCGGAAGCTGTTCTGAAGTCGATCGGAATAAAAACTTTTTTGCCAAACCTGATACAGTTTGAAGAGCGGCACAAGTCAAACCTGCCGGAGTTTGGAAAAAAATATAAAATCAACGTCCCGTTCAGCAAAGTATACACAAATGTTCACGACCTTAAAAGCCTTAAGGATGATTTCCGGTTTCCTGTAGTGGTAAAAGGAAAGTTTTATGACGCCTTCATTGCCAAGGATCAGGTACAGGCTGAAATTTATTTCCACAAAATAAGCGCTAAATGGGGTTTGCCAATAATAATCCAGGAATTTATTCAGGGTACTGAAGTGAATGTTGTTGCCCTTGGTGACGGGAAAGGTAACACGATCGGCGCAGTTCCCATGCGGAAGCAATACATCACGGATAAAGGCAAAGCCTGGGGCGGAATTACACTGGATGACACTAAAATGCTGGATTTAACCTATAGCATTATTAGCCAGACAAAATGGCGGGGGGGTATGGAGCTTGAACTGATTAGAAATTCAAATGATGAATTATTTCTGATTGAAATTAACCCAAGGCTACCTGCATGGGTTTATCTGGCCGTAGGATCAGGGCAAAATCTCCCAGAAGCATTGGTTCTTCTAGCTTTGGGAAAAGAAGTGCCTGCCTATAAAAAATATGCGGTTGGAAAAATGTTTATACGATATTCGTGGGATATGATCTGCGAACTCAAAGAATTTGAAAAAATAGCGACTCAGGGAGTACTGTAAATAACCCCAAAATGAAACATTGAGAAATTATGGAAAAACTACCTTTTGAACGACCGTTTATACAAAAGCTCAACGCGGGATTGCCCAGTAAATACGGCATGCAACATAATCTGGAACCGTTGTCACATATTGACGGCTGTTCAATTAAAGATATGATGGCGGAATATGGATCTCCGTTGTTTGTTTACTCTGAAAGGACGATTCGGAAAACATTTCAGAATGCCTACCGCGCTTTTTCAACAAGGTATCCGAATGTACAGTTTGCATGGTCCTATAAAACTAATTACCTCAATGCGATCTGCAATATTTTTCACCAGGAAGGATCCTGGGCAGAAGTTGTATCAGGGTTTGAATACGACAAGGCAATGGCAAACGGTGTTCCGGGTATGAAGATCATCTTTAACGGGCCCTCGAAAACAGACGAAGATATTGAAAAAGCGGTAGCAAATAATTCCCTTATCCATATCGATCATTTCGACGAACTTTATAAGATTATTTCAGTTGCCGAAACTTCTGCAAACAAGCCAAGAGTGGCAATAAGAGTCAATATGGATACCGGCATTTATCCTCAGTGGGACCGTTTTGGTTTTAACTATGAAAACGGAGAAGCCTGGGATGCCCTGAACCGGATCATGTTGTGCAAAAAGCTTGATCTGACAGGAATCCATGCTCATATAGGAACTTATATTATGAGCACGGAAGCTTATAAAATTGCGGCTTCAAAGCTGGCAGCCTTGGTGGTTTCTGTGGAACGTAAATACCAGCACATCATAAAATATCTTGACATAGGCGGAGGATTTGCATCACGCAACACCCTGAAAGGCGCGTATTATTCGGGCAGCGACACCACACCCTCTTTTGATGATTATGCAGAATCCATAACCAACGCACTGTTAACTTCGGAAATCAGGCCTGCAAACCTGCCTATGCTCATACTTGAAACAGGAAGAGCACTTATAGATGATGCCGGTTATCTTGCAGGAACCGTTATAGCAATAAAAAGAATGGCCGACGGAAGACGGGCAACCATCATTGATGCCGGTGTAAATATGTTATTTACTTCCTTTTGGTATGAGCATGATATCAGGCCGGTCGATCCGATTTCAGAGCAGATGGAGGATACAACGATCTATGGCCCCCTGTGCATGAACATTGATGTAATACGCGGAAGCATGCAATTTCCATTGCTGAAAAAAGGCGACCCTTATGTCATTCGCCGTGTCGGCGCATACAATAATACCCAGTGGATGCAATTTATTAAATTACGGCCGAATATTCTTCTGGTAGATGAGAAAGGCATTCCGCAACTGATACGGAAAAAAGAAGATATGGAATTCATTAATCAGAACGAAATTATTCCCGGTCATTTAAAGAAATTCAAACTGTAATTTCATGAAGAAATACCATTGGTTTTTTCGAAGTATTGCCAACAGCTATTCCCAGGTGTTTTTTTCCAATAATGTAACATTTGGAGTCATCATTTTTCTGATAACTTTTTATGACCTGTATACCGGTTTGTTCGGAATACTCTCCGTGCTGGTTACAAGCATCAGCGCCGCGTTAATAGGTTTCGACCGCTACAAGATAAAACAAGGTTATTACGGTTTTAATGCGCTGCTTGTCGGGCTTGGTTTGGGCGTATATTTTGAACCCGGAGTTCAGTTGCTGGTTATTGTGGTGCTGGCAGCTTTTCTGTCGTTATTTATTTCCGTGGCGCTCGAAGGTGTGATCGGAAAATATGCACTGCCCTACCTCAGCCTTCCTTTTGTTTTTGCTCTATGGACCATTACATTATCAACCCGGGAATTTTCTTTTCTGAATCTGAATGAACGTGGTATCTATCTGATCAACGACCTGTACCAACTGGGAGGGCAAAAACTTGTAGATTTATATTATTGGTGGAGCACGCTGCCCTTCCCTGTCTCTCTGAAAATATATTTTTCCTCATTAAGCGCTATCTTTTTTCAATACAGCACCTTAACGGGAATATTAATAGCAATAGGATTGCTGATCAATTCACGAATAGCTTTTATGCTTTCATTGCTCGGTTTTTATACCGCTTATCTTTTCTATGGGCTTATTGGGGTAGAATTTTCGGAAGCGGCCTACAGTTTTATTGGCTTCAATTACATACTCACCGCTATTGCCATTGGCGGGTATTTCATTGTGCCGAGCCGTGTTTCTTTTATGTGGGTGCTGTTGCTTATTCCAATCACCACCATCATCACCATCAGTTCTTCGGTGTTGCTGGGCATACTGTACCTTCCGGTTTATTCTCTTCCTTTCAATATTGTCACGCTGCTCTTTTTGTACATTCTGAAATTCAGGGTGCATAGAAATATGAAGATCCATACCGTTACGGTTCAGGAACACTCACCTGAAAAAAACCTGTACTCCTATATAAATTTTATGAAGCGTTTCGGAAAGGACAGCCCCATCCCGATTTCGCTGCCTTTTTTTGGAGAATGGTATGTTTCACAAGGTTATGGAGGAAAACTCACGCATACAGGAGAATGGGAACATGCCTGGGACTTTGAGATCGCTGATGCTGACAATAAAACCTTCAGAGGCTCCGGCGATTTTGCTGAAGATTATTATTGTTATGGAAAAAACATACTCGCCCCTGCCGATGGAACAGTGGAGGAAATTTTCGACGGCGTTTCAGACAACATAGTCGGAGAAAAAAACCTCAAACAAAATTGGGGAAACACTGTTATCATCAAACATTCAGAGTTTTTATACACACAGCTCAGCCACATGAAGGAGTCGTCAGTTTGTGTGCAGGCCGGGCAGAAATTAAAAAAAGGAGAAATTATCGGTAAATGTGGCAACTCGGGAAATTCTCCTTACCCGCATTTGCATTTCCAGATTCAGTCAACAGCTTTTCTGGGTTCAAAAACGCTGGAATACCCTTTCAGCAATTATCTTCTTAAAACCAACGGAAATTATCAGCTGAAAAATGTTCAAATACCGGCAGAAGGAGATAAACTTTCAAATGTTTTGCCACATCCTGTAATTAAAAATGCGCTCAACCTTGTTCCGGGCGAGAAGCTTGAATTTCAAATCGAAGGTAAAAATGAGCTGATAACCTGGGAAGTTAAAATCGATTATTTCCTGAATAAGTATGTAGAGTGCAAAAATTCAGGCTCAAAAGCATGGTTCCGGACCGATGATTCTATGCTGTATTTTCTGCATTTTGAAGGCAACAGAAAATCACTGCTGTATCGTTTTTATCTTGCAGCCTTTACTGTGTGTTATGGAAACCAAAACGCACTGAAGATCTCTGATTCATATCCCCTGAATATGGTGTACAAACCGCTGACACTTGTTTTACAGGATATTGCCGCGCCGTTTTTCCTTTTTTTCAAATCAGCATACAGGGTTGAGTATCCGGCATCAAACGACCGCTTGTCCGAATCTGAAATTTTACTGAACGCTGAAACAATAACAAAAGCCTTTGGCAGGGAACATAAAAAATTCTCTCACATTATCCACATCGATTCTATTGGAATATCAGGGTTCACAACCTCCGACGGACATCATAAAACCTACGCTGCATGTATAAGAAAATAACTGCTATTCTATTGTTTCTGCTAGTTTTTTCAGTTTCCTGGTCCCAGACGAATGACAATATTATGACCATTGATCAGCGTACTTATAAATTGTGGCAGGAGAAAAACTGGAAGCTGCTTTTAACGGAAGGTAAAGATGCGCTGGACAAAGGTTTTGATTTTTATTACCTCCGCTTACGAATGGGAATTGCCAGTTACGAACAAAAAAATTATCAACGCGCCATAATCCATTTAGAGAAAGCAAAAAAATTCAATGGTCAGGAAGAATACCTGGATGAATACCTTTATTATTCCTATGTATTTGCCGGAAGGCCGGGTGAAGCAAAAAAATTAGCTTCCGGTTTTAACCTTCCTCTCAAAGAAAAAACAGGAACAAACCGCAAACCTATCGTCAGCGAATTAAGCCTGTATTATAATATGGACATGAACAGTGATAAAACAACAACATCTGATTATTCCATTGACATAGCCCATTCAAAAAAAGGTGAACAGTATATTGCTAACAACCATCATTTAATCCGCCTGAGTTTAACTCATGATATTTCTAGGGGTTTTTCCATAACGCATGGTTACAGTTTTATAAACCAGCATTATTTTTTATTTAAACAGGACTCACTCAGGGATACCATTTCGGATCAGGTATCCAATGTGCACCAGTATTTTATTACTGGAAATATCCGCCTGGCAAAAAACTGGTATATGGGCGTAGGACTGCATTATGTGGGTGTGCGTTATACGTTGCAGCAAACAGGCCCCGGATTTGGCGGGAGGCGCGGGCGTTCATCAAAAGCAACAGACAGCGATATTTCTCTTTTTGTAAACGTAAAAAAAATGTTTCCATATGTAAACGCTGGCGGGGCTTTCTATTACTCTACACTGAATAATGATAATCAGCTTCAGGCAGATATTATTCTCGAAACATATCCGTTAGGGAACCTGAATTTATATACCAATTCAATCTTATCATGGCAGCAGGAAAATATATCCGGCAAGGCAACTCAGCGGTTCATACTGCAGCAGGAAATAGGCGGCAGGATTTTTAAATACTTATGGATGGAAGGGTACGGCATCTTCGGCAATGTGCACAATTTCATGTCGGCCGATGGCCAGATTGTTTACAACAACATAAACACCATGAAATTAAAATTAGGTGCCCGGCTAATCATTCCGGTAAACAACAGGATGAAATTCAATTTGGGTTATGGATACTCTGTTAATGAAAGCGTTTATATCCCGGAAGAACCAGATGAATACATTTACAACAAGACAGAATATTTTAATCATTCAATAACAGGAGGATTTATATGGAATTTTTCAAAACCATCAAAATACTGACACTGGCAGTTTTGCTCATGTC
>Ga0079306_1000173_pt1 | contig 73118 bp, 45 predicted proteins | sample Methanotroph_Enr_FD_79181 | JGI IMG/M metagenome (GOLD analysis project Ga0079306, IMG submission 79181) | Enriched soil microbial communities from Old Woman Creek wetland in Ohio, USA - Methanotroph_Enrichment_5 | ecosystem: Environmental > Terrestrial > Soil > Wetlands | place: USA: Ohio... | reverse complement strand
TTTCTTTGGTAAGCCTGCCACAACTAAATTGTAAGAGTGATTTATCAGCTCACAGAGCAATATCCCTGAAATGGAGTGATCAATTTTTACCGTATTCCAATGCTTTTTATTGAAATGCCAGGCAGGAACTATTGCCTCATACTCTTCGCGTAGGGTTATGGAACGCTCAGGATCGCATTTGAGCGAAATTTGGGTTTCGGGATTGTCCAACGGTATCAGCGCAAACATTTTGCCCTGTACTTTCAGCACCAATGTAACCTCATCGAAAGGAAACTCTTCGGTGGTTCCTCTCAAATTCAGGCAATAGTCACGGAGTTCTTCTATATTCATAGTTTCAATTTGGAGCTGTTCTGTGTGTTGGCAGGGCAAATATAGAAAGAAACTTTTATTATTTTATAGGTTGGTTGTTTTGAAAGTCATAAAATGTTTTACGCATCAAATCTGCCAGAATAAGCTGGTAGTTGGTATAGGCACTTAGATGAGATGTGTAGGCTGTGTTTAAACGCTTTCTTTCCAAGGCAAGGCTCTGACTGTCTATGTCACCATCGGAATAACGTTGTCGTGTAATTTCAAAGCTTTTTTTGGCCACCACAATGTTTTTCTCAAGTAATTGAAGACGTTTTAAACTGCTATTTAAATCAGCAACAAGGTTGCGTACTTCGCGTTCTATATTGCGTTGCACTTCTTCTTTCTGAAGCATATTTTTCTTTAATCGAGACTCAGCTGCTTTTACCAATGCTCTGTTTTCACCAAAATCAAGGATAGGAACCGTAACGGTAAAACCAACTCCATAATTCTGTGGTCGATTTAAAAAATCGTTATACGAGTTTTTTACTGCTGTACTAAATTTTGTGTTGATTTCCTGCCCACTTACACCCACTTTTTCGTAATAGGCAGTCAAATCACCTTGAATCATACCTTCCGATTTTTGCCTTTTAATTGCTAGTTTATTCAGTTCAATTTGTATTTCCTGCTCTCTGATTTCTAATCTGTTTTCTTTTGCGAGCTGAACAGCTTTTTCAGAATCAACAACGACAACTTCATATTTGTATTCGTTGCTTATTGACACACTATCGCTTAGTTCGATTCCAATAAATTGCTTGAAGCCATTTAAAGAAGCATTTTGATTCACAATAGCCACATCGTAGTTATTTTGAGCTTCTGCTAAGTCTACCTCCATTTGTAAAGCATCTACTTCTTTGATTAAGCCAGCTTTATATTTATTTTGCGAGATATCATAAGCCTCCTTTTGTCTGTCAAGGTCTAACCGGGCAATCTCAGCTCTCTTTTGGTCAGAAAGCAAGTTGTAAAATGAACTACTCACCTGATAAACCAGGTTAAGTTCTTCTCTTTTTAATCCTTTCTTTGAATATTCATATGCTAATTCAGCTGTTTTATAGGCCGATTTAATTTTATTGTAGCCATAGAGTGCATCTATGGGCTGTACAAGTCCGATTCGGGTATTGAGATATGTTGACCGCAAACTAGTGTAAAAATCATCGTAATTTGAGAGTCCTGTTCTAATATACACATATCCATCTGTAGGCAGAGGTTGGTTAATGTTTACATTTCCCTGGTAATTCAATTGTTTAATAGGATAAAAGGAAATACCTGTACTATCTTCGAACTGGCGCACAGTCTCCGTGTATTGTGGGGAAACAAAGTTTAAATTGATATGTGTTTTGAATGAACTAGTAGCTGATTTGAGGTTGTATTCTGCAATTTTCAGATCCTGAATAAGGCTCAACATGTTGAAACTTTTCAATTTTGCAATTTCAATACTTTTTTGCAAATCAAGATTGTAGGTTTCAGACTGTACTGAAAACTGTTGAAACGATAGAATTACGAGAAACAGGATTAACTTCTTCATATTAGCAATTTCTTATGTTGATTTCTAAAATTTGAGTTTGTTTGATTTCCTTATTTTCTTTGGTGATTAGCATTGTCAGAATGAATCATTCCATCTTTTATATGAATGGTTCTGTGAGCATAATTGGCAATTTCCTGCTCATGTGTAATCAAAATAATTGTGTTTCCTTCTTTGTGTAACTCATCAAAAAGCACCATAATTTCATCACCTGTTTTTGAGTCGAGCGCACCGGTAGGCTCATCGGCCAGCAGTATTCCGGGGTTGGTAACTAAAGCTCGTGCAATAGCTACACGCTGTCGTTGACCGCCACTCATTTCACTTGATTTATGATGAATACGGTCAGACAAACCCACCCGATCCAATGCCCGTAATGCTCGCTCTCTTCTTTCTTCGCTTTTTATCCCCGAATAGACCAAGGGTAATTCTACATTTTGAAGAGCGTTCAGCCTGGGTAATAAATTGAAATTCTGAAATATGAAACCAATTTCTTTGTTTCGCATGGCAGATAATGCATCATCGCTCAGGCTACTTACATCCATTCCATTAAAGATATATTCTCCGGTAGTTGGTGTATCCAGACAACCCAGTATATTCATAAAAGTGGACTTTCCAGAACCTGATGGACCCATGATAGCTACATATTCGTTCCGATGGATTTGCAGATTAATATCCTTCAGCGCAAGGACTTCTACCTCACCCATGACATAATCTTTCGACAAGCTTTTTATTTCAATTAACGAATGATCCCCAATCCCTGAATGGGAGTTAGGATTGTTTTCTATCTTATTTATATCCATTGATTTAATTGTGTAAATTAATTTTCTTATACCCCTTTAGGGGTTAGGGGTCGTTTTATTCGTAACGGATTGAATCAATAGGTTTCAGATTCGCGGCATTTTTAGCAGGTAAATAACCGAAACTAATACCCACCAACACTGAAAATCCGAAAGCAATAAAAATAGAATAGGGTTGTATAAAGGTGGTTATGTCTGTGAAAAGGGTAACTGTGAGCGAAAGCGTGACACCCAGTACAACACCGATAATTCCACCGGTAATGCTTATGGCCACCGCTTCGGTTACAAACTGGCTCATAATATCGGACTTACGGGCTCCGATTGCCCGGCGTATACCAATTTCCCGTGTCCGTTCCATCACTGTTGCCAACATGATATTCATAATACCAATTCCTCCTACCAGCAAGGATATAGCGGCAATAGCTCCTAATAGAAAATTATAAATTTGCCGCTCTTTTTCCTCCTGTTGCAGCAACTCGTAAGGTACTACAATGCTGTAATCTTCATTATTATAATGATGCCGTTTCAAGATTTCATCAATCACTTTTGATGCTTCTTCCAGTTTGTCCGATCCATCCACCTGTATGGTTATCTGTTGAATCTCGCTTGCAAGTTGATTTTCGTGACTAAACCGTCCCAAAAAGGTAGTTAGCGGAACATATACATCCATATTCAGGTCGCGCGCTGCTAACTCGCCTACAGTTTCAGTGAAAAGTGTTTTCGATTTTAGCACACCAACCACCTCCATCCATTGATCTTCAATTTTCACCATTTTTCCAATCGGGTCTTCGCTCCTGAAAAGCGTTGCAGCTACTCCTGCTCCGAGCACGCAAACTTTCAGTTCTTTCTGATACTGATCTTCTGTGATAAATTTACCACGTGCAGTTTTATAGTTCAGCATTTCAACATAGTCCGGCGTAATACCGATAACCATTGACTTTGCTGATTTATCGGAATATTTTGCTTCCGAACTGATTTCGGACTGCGAAGCCGTACGAACTACTCCGGGAACAATTTCTTTGATCACCGAAGCGTCTTCTTGCGACAACCCCTGCGAGAACTTGGCGCGGACTTCCTCCAACTCTTCATCAGTCATTTTTTTGTCACGGATAATGATATTGTTCACACCCAAATCCTGGTACTTGGCAATGGCCTCGCGCTTGGCACCTTCGCCAATGGAAAGCATGGTGATAACCGAAGCAACACCAAAAATAATCCCGAGCATGGTGAGAAACGACCTGAATTTATGATCAATTAATCCCCTTATGGCTAATCGTATATTTTCTCTGTATTCCATATTAGTTTCTAAAGTATGTATTCACAACTCACTGTCATGCCTGGTTTTAAACGCTCATCCGACTTCAACATTTTTACTTCCACATCAAATACTTTCTGTTTCGACTTTTCGTCTTTCAAATGACAGAGCCTTCCAATATAAGTCACTTCTCCGTCAAACCTTATTTTGGGAAGCGCATCCAACCGCACAATCACCTTTTGTCCTTTACGAATTTTCAAGAAATCGCGCTCTCCAACCGATGAATTAACCTTCATCCAGGTCAGATCAGGTACATTCCCCATATTGTTTCCGGGATAAACTTCATCCCCGATTTTAATCATACTCCCAGTACGCCAGTTTGTGCCAATTTGGAAAATTCCGGAAATTGGAGTTCGAACGGTAAGTCTTGGAAGAATTGCTTTCGCATCTTTCAATTCCGATTTCAGTTGATTTGCCCTTAAAACCTGAATTTTCATATCGTTTGTCCGGATAACTTTATTCGATTTCATTTGCCGTTGCACTCTGGCATAATCAATTTTTGCCTGACTAAATTCCAGTTGCTTGATTTTGCGGATTCGCTCCGATTCAAAACGCGATGCTTCCAACTCCAGCTTCCGGAGGTTGAATGTGGCCGTTTCACTTTTCAATTGCGAATTGAGTTCCTGTTCTTTATTATTCTGATCTACTTTAAGTTTTTCGATCACAGCCAGTTGTGTTTCAATCTGACTCTGCTTGTCGATAATCATTTTCTTTACATCGGCCGGATCAAGCTGAATAATGGAATCGCCGGCTTTTACAACCGATCCGTGCTTTAAAAGTCCGATTACCTTGAGGTTAAACCACATTCGTCCGAAACGCGGCATTACAAAAGCCCTCGATTCGATGGCGGCAAGTTCACCCGTTTCCACAATTCGTTTTCCCGATTTATCTATGCTTTCCAGATTATTTTCAGTCTTTCCGGCACAGGATAAAAGCATCAAACCAATTATCGAAAACATTATCAGTTTAGCAATGCGTTTCTTTCTCATGATTGTTTCGCTTTAACCGGTTTGTCTTTTTTCTTCTCATCCTTTTTGAAAGGATCTGCCAGAGCCAGTTTGTCTTTTACATCCAACCCTTTGGTAACCACAATGTAATCGGCATTGCTGACACCGGTCTTCACAATCGTTTTCTCAAATCCTTTTGCCGTTTTTTTGTACACGTAACTTACATCGCCTTCGGAATGAACAGCATCGAGCGGTACATACATTGCGTTTTTAATTGTTCCAACAATAAGACGACAGCTCACTGTCAGTCCGGGCAAGAGTTTATCGTCGGTCTCATTAATGTTTATTTCTACAGGGAATACTTTTACTTTTGACTTATTATCCTTATTTACAGCCAGGTTTGCAACAGAAGTAACCAAACCGGTGAATTTGCTGTTGGAAAATGCATCCGGCTTAATCTCCACCTTCAGCCCTTTGGTAATTTTAGAAATATCTACTTCATTGACTTTTACTGTAGCTTTCAGAGCCGACAGATCGGGAAGCTGAATAAGCGGCATGCCTGGCCAGCATTGCTCACCCACCTGGTATTTATTACCAGTGCTCCAGTTTTTTCCTACAATGGCAATTCCGGATGCAGGTGAAATCACAAACAGTTTTTTCAGCGTTTCGTTGGCTTCAGCAAGTTGGGCTTTGTCCTGATTCATCGAAAGACGTTTTTGTTTCACCTCTTCGCGCTGAATCTTTATCCGGTTGTCAATTTGTTCTTTAGCTCTGTCAAGTGAAATGTTGGCTTTTTCAAGGTTCAGCTGAATTTCTTTCTTTTTGATATTGGCTTCATACCCTGCCGATTCAAACTTGATTTTCGATATGTCATGCGAGATACGTGCCACTTCATAATCAGCCTTTAAATCTTCCAGGTCTGATGATTGTTGCGCTTCGAGTTTTACCAATTCAGCTTCTGTCATTTGAAGCCGGGCTTCCGCTTCTGTAACACCTTTTTTTACTTCCGAAGGGTCGAAAACAATGAGCGTATCCCCGGCCTGGACTTCTTTCCCATCTTTTACTATCTGAGTGATTTTCAGGTTGCCATAGCGCCATGAAATAGATGGCGATGAAGCATTGGTTGAACGAATGGCCTCTATTTCACCCTCTTCGTAAATATCAATGTAAAAAGTTCCCCGTGTAACTTTCCCGAGGGGTACTTCCTGTACTTTTTCCTTCTTACAAGCTACCGGCAAAATTGCAAGCAATATAAACAGGCAAAGATTTAAAACATTAGTGGCTTTACATTTTCTCATGTATATCTGATTAAGTTTCTGTTAATGAGTCTTTTTCTTTAAATTAGTTTTGTTTTTAGCAATTGCCAGCAGCCGTTTCCCATTTATAAGTTCGCTTTCGGGTTTTACGATGGCAATTTTCTCGTTACGCTTCAGACCGGCTGTAACTACAGCTTCTTTTATCGATGTAGTACCTATGATTATCTGGCGTTTTTCAAATGTTTTAGTTTTTTGCACATACACAAATTTCATCGAATCTTCTTCGAAAATACAAATCTGAGGGATAACAATTGTATCACGAATCTGTTTGAGAATAATTTTGCAACGGGTGGAGAGATCAGGTCCGGGAATTAATAGCGACTTATCAACTGAAGCCTCGATCTCGAACATTTTTACTTTGGAATTTTCTTTCACAGGCTGACCAACAGGTGCTTTTTTCTGAATCTTGCCCCATGCTTTATTATCCGGCATTGCATCGAAAGAATATCGAACGGAATCGTTTACATTGATACGTTTATACTCACCTTCAGTTGCCGAAATCAGCACTTTCATTTTATCGAGTTCAGGAATAATTACCAGTGGCATTCTGTTCCATACCGGGTCGGTCGGCAGTACTTTTCTGCGCGTCACCCAATGGATGGCACGGGTAGCCATTCCGTCTTTCGGGGCGGTCAGTTTCAATTCATCCAGTTGCTTCTTAGCACTTTCAAGCCTTGAGGTCAGGCTTCTGTTGCGAATTTCAAGTTTGCGAATCTCCGACTGGTTGATAATAGCCATAGATTTCAACTTTTTCTGAAGTTTGAATTTCTCGATGGATACTTTTTCAAGTTCCAGTTTTTTGATACGACTTTGAAGCTGCGACGAAAATCTCAAATCTGCTGAATCAAGGTTGGCAATATCAGTCTCTGCTGCATTACTTTTCACCTGAGCTTCGAGCAAGGCATATTGCAAGTCCAGGTTAGCCTTTGTTTTATTCAGTTCAGCTATCGAATTCTCAAGTTGCACCTGCGTTTGATCATAACGTTCCTGCAGACCTTTGTCTTCAAGTACACAAATCGTATCTCCCGCTTTTACGTATGTTCCATCTTCAACAATATAGAGCACAACACCATCAACAGGCCCCGGAGTTGCCACCGTATTTACCTGTACCGGTTGAACAAGACCTTCAATTTCCAACGCATCTTCAAAATCAGTAACTTTCACCGTGTATGTCGTTGGTGGTTTTGCCTCGTTCCGCTTACAGGAGTAAGAAAACAGGGCAAGCAATATACAGCCGATATAAATGTGGAGTTTAGACAAGGATTGAATTTTTATTTAATTAGACTACAAATTAACGTAAATATATTTGGATTATTGTTCGCGTTTTGACATAGATATACTTTATTTATGTAAATTAAGCTTTTGTATGTCGTTCGATGATTCAATATTTAAGAAATGCAAAAATAGACCTCACCTAATTTTTAGCCAAGTGAGGTCCGGTATTCAAAATCAACTGACTCTAACTTATCAGATTTCTACTGAGCTGGTTGAATCTCTTTCTATTTTAATGATTTCGGGCATGTTACTATTCAGGCTCGCTTTATTTATCAGTTTGGCCGACAAAGCCTTTACTTTGCATTGCAGCCTTACATTAGCGTTATCAGATTTGACTGAGATATTGTTTCCATTTGCATTTCTAACTTCCACATAAGCGCTGTCTCTAGCAACAATGCCAATATTGAAACTCTTTTCTTCAATACCGAAGTTGTTATAATAAAGTTGTCCACCGCTTGCTTTTATAGTCAACGAGTCAGGTGTAAACTTATATACTCCCACCCAAAATGCTTTTTGTACAACTATATTGTTTATTTTTTTACATTTTACGAATGTTCTCAGACCGCTGTAAACATGAAGTGTGTCATTTACAACTTCATAAATTTTAGAAGGGATTTTTTTATCTTTTATATATTCAATGGTCATTATAGTGCTGTCTGACTGATTGATATGGAGGTCAGCTCCTTCCTCTGCTACTACAACCGAAAACGCTGGAAGAACAAACTCTTTGTTATAAACTTTTTTTTCGCTGTTTTTCTCATGATTCTTTGTTGTTGCAAAAAGAGCAAGCATTCCAGCAACTATACATGTAAGGAAAGCTACGATGATAATTCTACTTGTTTTCATTGTTTTCGTTCTTTTTGATAATGGTTAATAACTCAGTTAAGTCCTCTTCTTTGAGGTCTAGAAGTTTTACTTTTTGTATAAACACAGGAAGTTCATTGCTGAAAAATTCAGCTTTTTCGCTCGCTTTAATTAGATCAATGGCATTCTCTGATACGAAAAATCCAACTCCCCGTTTATTATCGAAAATTCCGGCATCATCAAGCAGAGCATAAGTTCTCAGCAGTGTATTCCGGTTTACTTCAAATTCGGCGGAAAGGTCGCGCACTGAAGGCACACGCTCGCCCGGGCAGAGTTTCCCTTCCAAAATTTGGTGGCAAAGATTGTCGGCAATTTGCTGAAAAATACCTTTTGTCGATTTATAATCTATACTCATACTTGTTTTTCTTTTAGTTTGAAATAACCCAGTGGAAGTAAAAAGAGCAACGAAAAATAGCAAATTGAATAAATAAAGATTTCAACATTGCTTATGTTGTGAAATGTAGTTGTATATTCTTCGAGATTCATATTAAAGCCAACGGTTCTTGGATAAAAAATATGTGAAAATAAAATCATAATGCCCGCCAGTAAGTAGAATAATGCAACCAAAGATATGCTGGTTTTAATTAACCCCATTTTCCTGAAAAATAATTTCACCGAGAATAAATACACACCGATAGAGAAAATACCTAATATCATGGCAATTCCATCATACCATTTCCAGTAAGTTACAATCGGATATTGATCCTTAATTAAAAACATGGAATAATGAAATTTCTCGATAAACCTGAATTTCTCCGGACCGGCCAATTGATTATTTTGATCGACTATATGGCTCAAGGCAGCAAAACGTGCAAGGTGTGCATCTACCCAGAATACAAACAGGAATATTGTCGTTCCGAACAAAACCCGGATGACAAACTGGCATAAGAACTTTTCGAATGTAGAAGCGGGAATAAGCAAATAATTGCTGCTTGCGACCTTGTTGTTAAGTTCTGAAAACGCAGAACCAACAAATGCTCCCAGTCCGAATAGACAGATTGCAAATGTCTGAAAATACCTCATTCCTCCAAATGTATAATTGCTGTTTAAATGTATCATTTTGGGCATTGTCATATATAAAATTATGAATCCTAAAATGAATGCTCCCACAATAGTAAATAAAAACTTTTTGTAATTGAGCATAATGTCATTGCGCATAAGCAGGTAAAACCTGCTAAAACTAAAAAACTTATTTGAGTTCATATATTATTCTGCTTTAATGGATTTGTTGATAATGGCATTAAATAAAAGTTCCATGTCAATACTTGATTCGTTTCCTTTTGTAGAAGGAACAATAACCTTATGGCCAAGTGGGCATTTTTCTTGATGAAGCACGTTTTCCACACCGGCAAGGCTCGGTACTACATCAAAATAGAGTTTCTGTGAAATTTCATCGGTATTTTCCTGATAAATAATTGTTCCATTGTTAATTACCACCACTTTGTCGATAATGGTGTCAATGTCTTTTACCTGATGAGTAGAAATAAGCACCAATTGCTCATCTGTGACCGAACTAACCAGGATTTTGCGAAATTGACTTTTGGAAGGAATATCCAATCCGTTTGTCGGTTCATCCAGCACGAGGACTTTGCAGTTGCTTGCAAGGGCAAAAGAAATGAGGAATTTTTTTCGTTGCCCGTGCGAAAGCTTATTCAGATGTGAGTTTTTGTCCAATTCAAATTCTTCGAAAATCTGCTCTAGCTTTTCCTTGTCGAAAGCCGGATAAAGTGGACTAAACGCTTTTACGTAACAATCGATACTTACGTGCGGAAATGAGAACTCTTCGGGAACCATGTAAATATCCCCCAGAAAATTCGGGTTACGCTCAAACGGAGCAAATTTGTTAACATTAATGTTTCCCTGCTTAGGCTGAATTAAACCTGCAATAAGGTTTAACAAAGTGGATTTTCCCGCTCCGTTTTTTCCGAGCAGTCCCACAATGCGTCCACTCTCTACTTCCAACGAAAAATCGTTGAATAGCGGCGATTTCTTTTTGTAATAAAATGAAAGGTTTTTAATTTTAATCATGGCATAATAGTTTAGTGACCTATGTTTCTATGCCACAAAGAAACGGACAATATTTTTATTTACAAAATAAAATTGAAGTTTTTTTGAAAAAAAATTAAAAAGAGGGTTAGGAGTAGGGTTGGGGTGCGGTTGGGGGTGCGGAGTTCCGACTCCGCATTAAGAGTATTACACCGAATCGGAATTCGGTGCTCCCATTCGGAATTCGATTCTCCAATATAAAAAACGTCCGGCTGAAATTAATCTACCGGACGTTTTCAAGTCCCCTTTAGGGGATTTAAGGGTCTTATTTCACTTCCACTCCATTAGTCACGGTAGCACTTGGGCGGATAAGTACCAATTTGCCATCAGCATCTTCTGCCGAAAGAATCATGCCTTCGCTCATAACCCCGCGGAGTTTGCGTGGTTCGAAGTTGGCAATAAAGCAAACCTGCGTTCCGATGAGTTCCTCCGGATTTGGATAGTAAGCTGCTATTCCTGATAAAATAGTGCGTTCCTCCATGCCATCAGCCAATCGGAATTGCAGCAATTTGTCTGCTTTTGGAACTTTCTGGCAATCGAGTACGGTTGCTACTCGAATATCCATTTTCATAAAATCGTCAAAAGCCACATTTTCTTTTATTGGAGCTGGTTTGTAAGCCGCAGCCTCGTTGGCAAGTTTAGTGTCGAGCAATTTCTGAACCTGAGCAGCAATGGTTTCGTCTTCAATTTTTTCGAATAGTAATTCCGGTGTTCCGAGTTGTGCTCCGGTTGCCAACAAATTAATTTTACCCAGATCGGCCCAGTTGAATGTGTCCAGATTCAGCATTGTACGCAATTTAGCCGATGTGAAAGGCAGGAATGGTTCGAATGCAATAGCCAGATTTGCTGCAATTTGCAAGCTCAGATGCATAATAGTTGCCACACGGTCCATGTCTGTTTTAGCCACTTTCCATGGTTCGGTATCAGCCAGGTATTTATTTCCGATACGTGCCAGCATCATGGCTTCTTTCTGTGCATCACGGAAGCGGAAATTGTTGAGCAGTTTCTCTACATCTGCTTTCACGTTTACAAACTCTTCCAACGTTTGTTTGTCATAGTCGGTCAATTCGCCCAAAGCTGGTACTTTGCCGTCGTAATATTTTTGAGTAAGTACCAACGCACGATTGATAAAGTTACCGAAGATAGCTACCAATTCGCTGTTGTTGCGAGCTTGGAAATCTTTCCAGGTAAAGTCATTGTCTTTAGTTTCCGGAGCATTTGCAGTTAATACATAACGCAAAACATCTTGTTTCCCCGGAAAATCTTCCAGGTATTCGTGCAACCACACTGCCCAGTTCCGCGAAGTGGAAATTTTGTCGCCTTCCAGGTTCAGGAACTCATTGGCAGGAACATTATCTGGTAAAATATACGAACCCTCTGCTTTGAGCATGGCCGGGAAAACGATACAGTGGAATACTATATTGTCTTTTCCGATAAAGTGAAGCAGGCGTGTATCTTCATCTTTCCACCATTTTTCCCAAGTGTCAGGCAAAAGTTCTTTGGTGTTTGAAATATAACCAATAGGTGCATCGAACCAAACATATAGTACTTTGCCTTCGGCGCCGGCAACTGGAACAGGAATTCCCCAATCGAGGTCACGACTCACTGCACGTGGTTGCAAGCCCATATCGAGCCAGCTTTTACACTGTCCGTACACGTTCGGTTTCCATTCTTTGTGGTCTTCCAAAATCCATTGGCGCAACCAAGCTTCGTGTTGGTCGAGTGGGAGGTACCAGTGTTTGGTTTCGCGCATTACAGGCGCCGAACCGCTGATAGCCGATTTTGGATTAATCAAATCGGTAGGACTTAATGAAGTTCCGCACGATTCGCATTGGTCGCCATAGGCATTTTCGTTGCCGCAGTGCGGACATTTTCCGGTGATATAGCGGTCGGCCAAAAATTGCTGGGCAGTTTCGTCAAAATACTGTTCGCTGCTTTTTTCCACAAAACCGCCTTTTTCTTCAATAGTTTTGAAAATGTCTGAAGCCAGTTCTTTGTGCGTTTTGGAAGTGGTACGCGAGTAAATATCGAAGGTGATTCCGAAATCCTCGAACGACTTTTTGATAATGCCGTGGTAACGGTCTACAATATCCTGGGGCGTAACGCCTTCTTTTTTTGCTTTGATAGTGATTGGCACACCGTGTTCGTCCGATCCGCCAATAAAGAGCACTTCTTCGCCTTTGAGGCGGAGGTAGCGCACATAAATATCTGCAGGAACATATACTCCGGCCAGATGACCGATATGCACGGGTCCGTTGGCATAAGGCAAAGCCGAGGTTACGGTGGTACGTTTAAATTGCTTCATATCTTGTAATTGATGATTTCTTTTTGGGAGTGCAAAGATACAGACAAATTATGAATTTTTGAATACTTTTTATTCAATTTACCAGGTAATAGGAGTGCGACTTCAGTCTTGTCCCAACAAATTAAAAAAATGTTTTATTGAAGCTATACTTTTCATATTCATTACAATCATTCGACTTTTAGAGGATGAAATGAAATAATTCAACATATTTGTTTACATTTGCAATTCTTAATTTCTGTATTTTTATTTATTCACCTAATACTTATAGATTATGTTATTACTAATTATCATTGGCATTATTGTGGTGGTTGTAGGATTTGTGGCCAAAAAATCTAATTCGCCAGTAAGTCCTTACAGTGGAATTATCAGAATTGCAGGTTTTGCAGTAATTGTATTGGCAGCTATTATTTCATCGGTGGTACAGATAGAGCCGGGCGAAATTGGTGTGCAAAAGCTTTTCGGAAAAGTAAATGACAAAACCCTGGAGAGTGGCTTGAATGTTATAAATCCGTTGGTAGAAGTAGTTACATTTGATATTCGTACACAGAATTACACTATGTCGGGCGTTCAAAATGAAGGAGATAAATCTGGCGATGATGCCATACGCGTATTATCGGCCGACGGACTTGAGGTAGTTATCGATTTGACAGTATTGTATAAAGTTGTACCAAGTGAAGCTCCCCGTATTTTGAAAGAAATCGGAACAGATTACCGGAACACCATTGTTCGTCCTATTTGCCGTACAAAAATCAGAGATAATGCTGTTTATTATGATGCAGTTGCTTTGTACTCATCCAAGCGAGATGAATTTCAGGGACGGATTTTTGCAACCATTGAAAAAGATTTTAAAACGAGAGGATTGGTTTTGGAGCAGTTGCTGGTACGAAATATTACGCTTCCGGCATCGGTAAAAACGACTATTGAATCGAAGATAAATGCTGAACAGGAAGCCCAAAAAATGACTTTTGTGCTTCAAAAGGAAAAACAGGAAGCTGAACGGAAAAGAGTAGAGGCGCAGGGAATTGCCGATTATCAGAAAATCCTGAGCACAGGGTTGAGTGACAAACAATTGCAGTATGAAATGATCAAGGCCATTGCGACTTCGCCTAATGCTAAACTGATAATTATGGGTGGAGGTAAAAACAGTACACCGGTAATTTTGGATACCAAATAATAATTTCGTTTTCTTTTAGTCACAGACAAACAAGGCTACCCGGAAATAGGTAGCCTTGCTTTTGACCAAATTCTCTATCTTTGCATTCAAACCAATAGCCGCATTTATGTCCATCAACAAAGCCGTCCTAAAAGAACAACTTGCTCAACTATCCAAAAAAGAATTGGCCGAAATGGTGCTTAAATTAGCTGGGAAGCGCTACAATTATGAGTTTTTGTTGGTCAATTTTCTGGATAAGGAGGGCGGTGAACAAACCCTTTTTGAAGAAGCAAAAGACGACATCGAGGCGCTTTGCCAAAAAGAATACAAAGGAAGTACGGAACTGAAACAACTGGTAAAAAAGCTGAACGCATGCATAAAGCGGATTAACGAGTTTACCATCGAAACCAAAAGTAAAAAACTGGAGGCGGATTTGGTACTCTATGTTCTTGAATTACAGTTTCAGCAGCCAGCCAGCATCTTTGGAGCGCGTGTGTCCGGGTACGATTACAAAGTGGGTTTATTGCTGAAACGACTTATTGCACTTGTTACCAAAAAACTCCATCCAGATTATCAGGTAGATTATCAGGATAAAATCAATGAATTTCTTACAAAACTCCACAAAACATCCAATCGAATTAATACTATAAAAGACTTACCCCAAAATATTGAATAATAGCAAGTTAAAGTAGTGATTATTCGTGGTGTTAATTTGTTTGTTGTTTTTAATGTTCAAAAGTGGCCATTTTAATAAAAAAAAAGCATGTAATCTTTGTTAATAATAGATGATTATTATATATCTTTGCTTTTCAAATTAATAATTGCTATTTACATTATTCGTATGAAACGAGCATGGACGCAGGCGATCACCAATTTGGATGAAAATCTGACATGCGAGTTCCATGTGACCATTAAAAACAATTATTCACACATGAAAAAATTAATTATTTCCTTACTTTTAATGAGCATCTCATTAGGTATGTATTCCCAGATTGCAGCTGATCAACAGGAAATTGAAAAAAGCAGCAGTCTTACAGTTGGGTTTCTGCAGGGTGGTGGTTCTTTATTTGGTGCCGATTTTGAAACCCTGTTGTCTAAGAAAATAGGTTTACAACTTGGTGCTGGTCTTTTTGGTTATGGAGGTGGTTTGGATTTCCACTTAAAACCGTCGATAAGAAGTTCATATATTTCACTCCAATATTGGCATCAGGGCTTTGGAACAGGCTACACTCAAAGTGTACTAGGTCCAAGCTTTGTTTATAGAGGAGAAAGATGGTTTACTGCTCAAATCGGATTAGGTTATGTACTCGGCTATGGTCCGTCGTGGCCTGGTTCGGCAGTAAAATCGCCTGTAATTCTAACATACGCGTTAGGGGCTTATTTCCCAATATAAAATAGAAATTCACTATGTTCAGTCTAGAGCAGCCGGTTGTAATAACACTATCGACTGCTCATTTTTTTCTATAGGGCTGTTTGTCCACTTCAAAGGGAATTTTGTCCTCTAACACTTGATGCATTTGATCTATTTTTGTAAGGTCGTCGGAATAAATTATTCAAAGGACTTTAATTTATTGTAAATAACTAGTTATCAAACGAAAACATGAAAAACTTTTTTGTAAAATCCATTTCGGTTTTTATGCTGGCTACAACGGTTATATCCGTGTCTGCACAGCAACAGAAAGCAACTGCAGTGATCAATGCCGATCAGGGTACAAATATTATTAACAGGCACATTTACGGGCAGTTTGCCGAGCATTTGGGTCATGGGATTTATGGTGGTCTTTGGGTAGGTGAAAATTCGCCGATTCCAAATACAAAAGGCGTACGTAACGATGTTATTGCAGCATTGAAACGGATTAAAATCCCGAATCTTCGTTGGCCGGGAGGCTGTTTTGCCGACGAATACCACTGGATGGACGGTATCGGTCCACGTGAAAAACGTGCCAGAATGATTAATACGCACTGGGGTGGTGTGGTTGAAGACAATGCATTTGGAACCAATGAATTTCTGAATCTTTGCGAAGAGCTTGGAACCGAACCTTATATCTGCGGAAATTTAGGAAGCGGAAGTGTGGAAGAAATGTCGAAATGGGTAGAATATATGACTTTCGACGGTGAGAGCCCAATGGCCAACTTGCGGAAACAAAACGGACGTGAAAAACCATGGAAAGTAAAATACTTTGGTGTGGGTAACGAAAACTGGGGATGCGGTGGAAACATGAGTCCCGAAGGCTATGCTGAGCTTTACCGCCGTTATGCAACTTATGCCCGTGATTATGGTGAAAACCATTTATACAAAATAGCCGGGGGAGCAAATGTGGATGATTACCGCTGGACTGAAACCCTTATGAAAAATATTCCACGCGGCATGATGAACGGAATTTCACTGCACAACTATACATTTACAGAAGGTTGGACAAACAAAGGAAATGCAACAGGTTTCAATGAAGACCAATATTTCAAGGTATTGGAAAATGGTCAGAAAATGGATGAACTGATTACCAAACACTCGGCTATTATGGATATGTACGACCCTGCCAAACGCATTGGTTTTGTGGTTGACGAATGGGGCGTATGGTATAATGTAGAACCAAATACCAACCCGGGATTCCTTTTCCAGCAAAACACCTTGCGGGATGCGTTGCTTGCCGGAGAAATCCTGAATATTTTCCACAAACACTGCGACCGTGTAAGAATGGCTAATATTGCCCAAATGGTGAACGTTTTGCAGGCTATCATCTTTACTGAAGGCGACAAAATGCTGCTTACTCCTACTTACTACGTGTTTGACATGTACAAAGTGCATCAAGATGCTACCATGCTGCCAATGACTGTGAATTGTGGTGATTACAGCCGCCTGAACCGTAAACTGAAAAGTATTTCAAGCACTGCCTCCATTGATAAAAATGGTGCAATCCATGTAACGTTGGTAAATATCGACCCTAAAAACGATATGGAAATAAGCTGTGATGTACGTGGAGCTAAAACTACAAAAATTACTGATGGCCAAATTATTACAGGGAAAGAAACCGCTGTTTTCAATACTTTCGATAATCCGTATCAGGTTCAATTGGAGAACTTCAAAGATGCGAAATACAAAAACGGACTGTTGACAGTAAAAGTTCCCGCTAAATCGTTGGTAACTGTTGAATTGAAATAACCTCTCTTTAAACCACAATAGAAACAGTAGAAATTTCTATGTATCTATTGTGGTTTTTCATCTTTAATTACTTTCCTATGAGATTATCTTCGTTTAAAACAAGTTTCCTTCTGATCGGATTTTGTTTGCTCTTTTGCAATTTTACTGCTTCGGCCCAATTGCCTGTAAAATCGACCAATCCGTGGAAAGATGATTATCGTGATATTTCCTCGCTCGAAAACTACAAAAGCTGGGGAACATACAACGTACATGACCCATCGTGCCTGAAAATTGGCAATACCTATTACATGTACAGCACTGACGCCATATTTTCTGGGCGCAGAAACCCCGACACGAAAAAACCTGCTGTCAAAACAGGCAATATTCAAGTTCGTACATCAACAGATTTAGTGAACTGGAAATTCGAAGGCTGGGCTTTTGATTCTATTCCTCAGGAAGCTAAAGATTGGGTGCTTTCGCACAGCGGGAACAAAGGCGCAAGCAATATCTGGGCGCCGTATATTGTGCAATACAAAGATAAATTCCGGTTGTACTATTGCGTTTCGGCTTTTGGATTGCAGACATCGTATATCGGGCTGGCAGAATCAAATTCTCCGCTTGGGCCGTGGATACAAAAAGGTGCCGTTGTGAAAACGCAGCGGGGCGACAAGATGAATGCTATTGACCCGAGTATTGTTACAGAGCCCGGAACTGGCAACATGTGGATGCATTACGGTTCGTATTTTGGTGGACTGTATGCCGTACAAATTAATCCCGAAACTGGTTTCGCGCTCACTGTCAACGATCAGGGACATTTTGTTGCTACCCGTGCCAATATCCGCAAGGACAATATAGAAGCTCCGGAAATTATTTACAATCCAACTTTCAAAAAGTATTATCTTTTTACGTCGTACGATCCATTGATGACTACCTACAATGTGCGTGTAGGGCATGCCGATAAACCGGAAGGTCCATTTTTGGATTATTTTGGAAACGATTTGCGTGATACAATAAATCATTATCCGATTCTGACCCATCCTTATCAGTTCAAAAATCACGTGGGTTGGGCTGGAACAGGTCATTGCGCTGTTTTTGAGAATGAAAAAGGTGATTTTTTTATGGCGCATCAATCCAGATTGTCGCCCGAAAACCAGCTGATGGACTTGCACGTACGCGAAGTAAAATGGACAACAGATGGTTGGCCGGTAGTTTCGCCGGAACGTTATACTGCTTCAAAACAAAAGCAAATTTCTAAAAAAGATATTTCCGGAGTTTGGGAAATAATTCGTATTCAGGATAGTAAAACCGATCGAAAACTAGAATTCGGTCAAATTCTCTGGGGTGAAAATCAGTTGCGTAAAACAGAAATAGATGCGTCGCAAATCGTGAGTTTCAGTGGCAATGGAAAAATGAAAGGCTCTGATGGAACCTGGAAATTTGATTCGAGAAAAGGGCTCTCGTTGATTCTGAAAAACGAAACGATTAATAATCTGATTGTTTTTGTCGGCCATGATTGGGAAAATGAAACTGAAACTCTTCTTTTTACCGGACTGGATAAAAACGGCTGCTCGGTGTGGGGGAAAAGAGTAAAATAAATACACCTTATTGAAAGATTTTCACCCTTATAATCATTTAATTTATTCTTTCTTTGCGAAATGAAATCGAAACGAAATGAAAAAAATCACTACATTCTTTTTTGTTGCTTCTGCATTTTTGCTGAATGCCCAAACACCTAAAAAACCATTAATGGGTTGGGCCAGTTGGAACCAGTATTCGGTGAATATCAGCGAATCCATTATTAAGGCGCAGGCTGATGCAATGGTTTCTACCGGATTGCTGGCAGCAGGTTACAATTATCTGAATATCGATGATGGGTTCTTTAACGGGCGTAATGCAAACGGTTCGTTGAGAATTGATGCCGCCAAGTTTCCAAACGGAATGAAATACTTGGCAGATTATATCCATACGAAAGGATTAAAAGCCGGGTTTTATTCAGATGCCGGACCTAATACCTGCGGATCTATTTATAATTCGCAAACCGGCGGTACAGGAGTTGGGCTTTACAATCATGATCAGCAAGATATCGACACTATTTTCAAAAACTGGGGATATGACTACTTGAAAGTGGATTGGTGCGGTGGCCAGCAATTGAATCTGGATGAAAAAACACGCTACACGGCTATAAAAAATGCTATTTTAAACACTGGGCGAACCGACGTTATTTTCAATGTTTGCCGCTGGCAATTTCCCGGAACGTGGGTTACAAGTGTTGCCAGTTCATGGCGCATGTCTACGGATATCTATCTGAGTTGGACCAGTGTTATAAACATTATTGACCTGAACGCTTACCTGGCAGCCTATTGCAGTGCCGGTCATTACAACGATATGGACATGCTGGAAGTTGGTCGCGGACTAACTGCCGAAGAGGATAAAAGTCATTTTAGCATGTGGTGTATTTTGTCCTCGCCACTTGTGTTGGGAAATAACCTGGCTACGCTTACACAATCCACCAAAAATATTCTTACAAACGAAGAAGTAATTGCTGTTAATCAGGACACAACCGGATTACAGGCTAAAATTGTCACCGACAACGGTTCCGGATTACAAGTTTGGGCAAAAGCATTGAATGGGAAACAGAGCAAAGAGCGCGCTGTGGTGCTTTTCAACCGCAGTGCAGCGGCTGCTTCCATGTCCGTAAAATGGAAAGACCTGAATCTGGTTGGCGCAGCAACAGCCCGCAACTTATGGACTCGTACCGATTTGGGAATCGTGGATTCGATGTACACTGTCACTGTTCCTTCGCATGGAGTTGTGATGCTGAAAGTTACAGGAACACAAACTAAATTGCAGGAGACATTTGAAGGTGAATATGGCTGGATAAATACCTTTAATCTATCGCAAAACAACGTGGTAGTTGCCAATCAGGGAAGAGCTTCGATAGATGCCGCATGTTCCGGTCGTGCCAAAGCAGGCTGGTTAGGAAATGGTATCAATAATTACATCGAATTTCGCGATGTTTATACCAACGTCCAGGGAAATTATAACCTGACATTGACCTATATCAGCGGAGAAAACAGAACAGCAGTATTTAGCATAAATGGAAAAGATACGACGATTACAGGATTGAATTCCGGTGGTTGGTCGACTTTGAAAAATATCACTTTCCCTGTGAAACTCGCTTCCGGTTACAACACAATTCGTATCTCTAATGCGTCGGGTTGGTTGCCCGATATTGATAAAATTTACCTCGATTTAAATAAATACGGATTGCCCTCTGAAATTAGAAGCGTGTATGATAATTCTGTGAAGATTTATCCGAATCCATGCAATTCTGAATTGAATATATCTTCCGAATCCCGGCTTGAGAAAGTTGAGATTCTGTCACTTGCAGGTTCGTTATTATTGTCAGTAAATGAATCTCCTGTTAGTATTGCCAATTTAAACGCGGGTATTTATCTTGCTAAAGTTCAAACGGGAAAAGGGTCATATATTCAACAAATTATTAAAAAATAAACTTTTCGAAAGAGAGCATTTTAATCGTAAATCACTTAAGTAAATTTCTTGTATCTTTGCAGAAAAAAAATTATTTACTCATGTATAAACAACTATTTACAGTCATTTTACTTGCCGGAGCCATTTTGTATGGTCAGGCAGCCACCCAAAAATTGTTATTAAAATCACCAAATGGAAAGCTTGTTATCGAAGCAAGCCTCAATTCCAATGGCTCGTTCATTTATCAGGTAACAAAGGATAAAAATCAAGTAATTCTTCCTTCGCAAATGGGGCTGAGGGGTGATGTGAACTTTGCTTCCGGCCTGCGGATTAACTCGGTTTCAAAATCGACTAAACTTACCGAAACCTATGCTGCACCGGCTGAAAAATACGCTAATCGTACATATACAGCTAATTGTGCAAATGTCGTGTTAGTGAATGCTGCAAAAAATACATTGAAGGTGGAATTTAAAGCTACCAACGAAGGAGTTGCTTTTCGGTATATAACCAAAAGTAATACACCCATTGCCATAAAATCAGAACAAACCACTTTTAAATTTGCTACTTCCGCCAAGGCGTGGATGCACCCGCATGCCGATGCAGAGACCGGTTGGTGCGGCAGCCAGCCAAGTTACGAAGAGCAATACGAATATAATATCCCGGTGGGAACATCTGCTCCATTGAAAGCAGGTTGGTCATTTCCGGCCTTGTTTAAAACAGATGCTAACTGGGTGTTGATTACCGAAGCCGGACTTACTCCCGATTATGTGGGAACCCGCCTTGCTCAACAATCACCAAACGGTGAGTATTCAATAGGGTTTCCGCAAAAAGGCGAAACGGTTGGAGATAACGATCCTACTTATGTAGTCTCAGCTAACGTTACTTCGCCGTGGCGTGTAATTGTGGTTGGTTCACTGGCCACTGTTGTTGAATCGCAACTGGTTTCCGATCTGGCAAAACCAGCGGATAAAGCAATGGATTACAGTTGGGTAAAAACTGGAATTTCTTCGTGGAGTTGGGGTGTAATGGGCGATAATGCTACGGTTTATCCGGTTCAAAAAGAATTTATCGATTATGCAGCCGACATGAAATGGGATTACTGCCTGATAGATGCCGACTGGGACTGGAAAATTGGTTACGATAAAATCAAAGAACTGGCTGATTATGCCAAAACAAAAAATGTAGGCGTTATCCTTTGGTATAATTCTTCCGGTGACTGGAATACAACCAAATACACTCCAAAAAGTGCATTGGTGGATCGCGAAGCGCGTCGCAAAGAATTCAAACGGATTCACGAAATGGGTATTGTGGGCGTGAAAGTAGATTTCTGGCCGGGTGACGGACAATCTGCCATTCAACTTTACTATGATATGTTGAAAGATGCGGCTGATTTTCATTTATTGGTAAATTTCCACGGAACAACTGTTCCAAGAGGTTGGTCGCGCACTTATCCAAATCTCGTTGCTATGGAGGCAATCCGTGGATTCGAATTCACCACTTTCGATCAGAAAGATACCGATTTGGCTCCAAAACATCTGACGATGATGCCTTATGCCCGTAACGTAGTAGGTCCAATGGATTTTACACCGGTTTGTTTTGGTGAGATAAAAGGAAAACAACGTCGCACCAGCAATGCATTTGAAATGGCATTGACAGTGGTTCTTCAATCGGGCATTCAGCATTATGTGGAAATTCCTGAAAGCATGGCGAAACAGCCTGATTACGTGAAAACCTATATGCAAACCGTTCCACGCAAATGGGACGATGTAAAACTGATTGATGGCTTCCCGGGGAAATACGTGATTATGGCCCGCAAATCGGGTGGAAAATGGTATTTGGCCGGAATCAATTCGCAAACCGAAAGCCAAAAACTGACACTGGATTTATCAGTACTTAAACTTAGTCAGAGTGTGACTTCAAGTCACACCCTGACTATGATAACTGATGGTGAAACAAACCGCAGCTTTATTCAACAACCTGCTACTATCAGCAATAACAAACTGGAAGTAGAAATTAAACCGAATGGCGGATTCACAGTAGTGTTGTAAACGGTAAAACACATATAAACACAAAAAGCAGAGTCGGTTGGCTCTGCTTTTGTGTAATATTTCACTAAGAAATAGTAGAAATAACCAGAAAATTTCTAATTTTACACCCATAAACAATTTCACTCACTCCACATGCAATATTCATCCAACTGTCAAGGTAATTTGCTCCACAAATCCGGTAAGGGTTTGTACGAGTGTTGGATGATTTAGCCACTGACCTCACTTCCCAAGCCTATTTATCTCGCTTCGGTCGCTGACCGCCGATTCCAGAAAGGGACTTTAGAGAGGGCAACCACCAAAATTCAACTGAGTTTTATTCTTCCAATTTTCATTCTTTTATTTTCTATTGTTCCTATTGTGGTTCTAAATTTTCTTATGAGCGGTATTATATTCGATATCAAACGCTTTGCTGTACACGACGGTCCAGGAATCCGCACAACGGTTTTCATGAAAGGCTGTCCGCTTTCGTGCCAATGGTGCCACAACCCGGAAAGCATAAGTGCTGCCATTTGCACGGTTTCTAAAACAGTTCGCATCGGTGATAAAACCTTTACCGAAGATGAAATCGTGGGGCGTGAAATGACGGTGGAAGAGGTAATGAAAGAGCTTCGCAAAGAGCAAGTATTTATGGAAGAATCGGGTGGTGGAGTTACTTTTTCGGGTGGCGAGCCGTTGCAACAAGCTGATTTTTTAATGGAAATGTTGGTTGCTTGCAATGTAGAAAGAATGCATTCAACCGTTGATACTTCAGGATTTTCAAACTGGAAAACGCTTGAAAAAGTTGCAGAAAACACTGATTTGTTTTTGTACGATTTGAAATTAATCGATGACAGTCTCCACAAGACCTACATGGGAGTTTCCAATAAATTGATACTGGAAAATCTGGAGAAATTGCTTGAGTTGGGTAAGAAAGTTCGGATCCGGATTCCCATGATTCCCGGAATTACATTTACAGAAGAGAATATCAATCAAACGCTTGATTATTTGTCCGGGCTGAAATTTCCGGTAGAAGGAGTTGATTTATTGCCCTATCACAATACCGCTTTGCATAAATACGAGCGGTTTGGAATGGAAAATAAGCTCGAAGAACTCAAAACAATAAGGAAAGCTGATTTAGCTGAAACGAAACTGAAGTTTGAAAAAGCTGGTTTTGAAGTGAAAATAGGTGGTTAAACCCCTAGCCCCTAAAGGGGAACAGAGTCACTTCATTTCTAAATAAACTATTTTAAAGATATTACAAACAATACTAATTTAGGTCTCCGTCAGCTGACGGACTAGGGGTTATATTATGACAGAACGAATTCAACTACTACGCGAACAAAGCCTGAACGCCGTGTACCGTATTTCGGCGGAACGGGGTTTACTGATGACTGAGTTTTACAAAGACCACGTCGCTTTTGGCGATTCTATTCCGGTGCAACGCGCCAAATCGTTTCAATATGTGTTGGCGAATAAAAGCATTTGCATAAATGATTTGGAACTGATTGTCGGAGAACGCGGTCCTGCTCCAAAATCGACACCGACTTATCCGGAAATAACTGTTCACTCCCTACAGGATTTGGAAGTGCTGAATTCACGGGAGAAAGTGTGGTTTAGGGTTGACGATGAAACCCGCAAAGCTTTTGAAGATACAATAATTCCGTTTTGGAATGGCCGTTCCAACCGCGACCGTATGATGGAAACTATGACTCCTGAATGGCACGACGCCTATGAAGCCGGAATCTTTACGGAGTTTATGGAGCAGCGTGCACCTGGGCACACCGTTGCCGGTTATAAAATCTACCAAAAGGGAATGCTCGATATTATTGCAGATGTACAGCAAAGCCTGAAATCACTTGATTTCATAAATGATCCTTTGGCTTACGATAAAAAAGAGGAACTCAAAGCCATGGAAATTGCAGCCAAAGCAATGATTCAGTTTGCTCAACGCCATGCTGCACGGCTCGACGAACTGGCTTCTGAAGAAAAAGATGCAACCCGCAAAGCTGAGCTGACCGAACTGGCCCGTATTTGTCGCCGTGTTCCTGCTCATGCACCTGCCACTTTCCACGAAGTACTGCAACATTATTGGTTTGTCCATTTGGGTGTTGTGACCGAATTAAATCCTTGGGATTCGTTTAATCCCGGACGCCTTGACCAACATCTTTATCCATTCTATAAAGCCGAAACCGAAGCCGGAACATTGACCCGCGAACAGGCAGTAGAATTATTGGAATCGTTTTGGGTGAAATTCAATAACCATCCTTCGCCACCAAAAATTGGTATAACGGCTCTTGAAAGCAGCACGTATACGGATTTCTGTCTGATTAACCTGGGTGGAGTGAAACCCGATGGAACGGATGCCGTAAACGAAATGTCGTATATTTTGTTAGACGTAATTGAAGAAATGCGGCTGCTGCAACCCAGTTCAATGGTGCAGTTGAGCAAGTTGAATCCGGATAGTTTTATTGACCGGGCTGTAAAGATTACAAAAACAGGATTTGGGCAACCGTCGATTTTCAATACTGATGCTATTATCCAGGAGTTGGTAAATCAAGGCAAGGACATAGTGGATGCCCGTAATGGTGGAGCCAGCGGCTGTGTGGAGAGCGGTGCTTTTGGAACGGAGAGTTATATTCTATGCGGCTATTTCAATCTGCCAAAAATTTTGGAAGTGACTTTGCACAATGGTTTTGATCCGCGAACCCAAAAACAAATCGGACTGAAAACCGGTGACGTTTCTAAATTTAAAACGTATCGGCAATTGCTCGAAGCATTCAAAATACAGGTGGAGCATTTTATCCGCATTAAAATTACCGGGAACAATGCTATTGAAAAGATTTTCATGACACATATTCCTACACCATTCCTGTCGTTGATTATCGACGATTGTGTGGCGAAGGGCATGGATTATATTCAGGGCGGTTCGCGCTACAACACCAACTATATTCAGGGTGTGGGAGTGGGAACAATGACCGATGCATTAACGGCTTTGAAAAAGCATGTTTTTGAAGAAAAATCCATATCTTTGGCTGAGTTCGTAAGTGCGTTGGAAGGTAACTTCGAAAGTAATGATGAGTTGCTTTACAAACTGCTTTACAAAACACCAAAATATGGAAATGATGATGAAGCTGCTGACGGGCAACTGGTGGATGTTTTCAATATCTATTACGATGCGGTGACAGGGCATAAAAGTCCACGTGGTGCTGAATACCGGATTAACCTGTTGCCAACTACATGCCACGTGTATTTCGGAAGCGTGATGCATGCCAGCGCTGACGGAAGGAAAGCCGGATTGCCTGTGTCCGAAGGCATTTCGCCAGTTCAGGGAGCTGATAAAAACGGTCCGACTTCGGTTGTGAAATCGGCGGCAAAGATCGACCAGTTGCATACCGGTGGAACATTGTTGAACCAGAAATTCAGTCCGAACTTTTTCGAAGACGACACTGCCATTCGGAAAGTTTCAGGCTTGGTTCGTAGTTATTTCCGTATGAATGGGCATCATATCCAGTTCAATGTGGTGAATGCCGACACGTTGCGGAATGCACAGAAACATCCGGAGAAATACCGTAACCTGATTGTGCGCGTGGCCGGTTACAGTGATTATTTCAACGATTTGGGGCTGGATTTGCAGAATGAGATTATTGAAAGGACGGAACACGATAGTTTTTAATATCCCATCAACTTTTCCAAAGTTCTAAACTTTGGAAAAGTTATTAGCTAAAAAAATATGTTCAACAAAGAAATTTACATTCAGCGTCGCAGAATTCTGGCCGATAAGATTGGCTCGGGATTGATTTTACTGTTGGGCAACGACGAAAGCCCGATGAATTATGCCGATAACGGCTATCATTTTCGTCAGGACAGTACTTTTTTGTATTATTTCGGTATTGATTTTCCAGGGTTGGGAGCAGTGATTGACGTGGATAACAACCGCCAGATTATTTTCGGCAACGATTATACCATCGACGATATTGTGTGGATGGGACCTCAACCGACGATTGTAGAAAGAGCCACCAGAGTCGGAATAACTAATTCCCAACCGGCATTGGAGTTGGCAACCATGATGCACGAAGCATTGAGAACCGATCGGGAGGTTCATTATTTGCCACCTTACCGCCCTGAAAATAAACTCAAACTGCAACATTTGCTCTTTCTTCATCCCGACCATATTGCACAGAAATCATCGCTGAGGTTGATTCGGGCCGTAGTTAGCCAGCGCGAGATTAAATCGGCTGAAGAAATCGTTGAAATTGAAAAGGGTGTGGATCTTTCTGTGGATATGCACGTAGCGGCTATGCAACTGGTTCGTCCGGGCATGACCGAAGCGCAGGTTGCCGCACGGGTTTACGAGATTGCCCACGCTGCCAATTGCGAAATATCCTTCCCTATCATTGCCACCATAAACGGACAAACACTGCACAATCATTACCATGGCAATGTGCTCAAAAGTGGGGATCTTTTCCTGCTTGATGCAGGAGGTGAAGTGGAGAGCCGTTATTGCGGCGATTTGTCGAGTACGTTTCCAGTGGATCCGACCTTTACGGCTCAGCAAAAACTCGTTTATGAGATGAGTCTGGAAGCGCATAAGGCGGCTATCGATGCCTTGGCACTAGACGTTCCATTTCGTAACGCTCATTTAGCTGCTTGCCGTTCCATTGCCACCAGCATGAAAGAGCTCGGACTGATGAAAGGCGATACCGATGCCGCCATTACTGCTGGTGCCCATGCACTTTTTATGCCTTGCGGAACGGGGCACATGATGGGTCTGGACGTGCATGACATGGAAAATCTGGGCGAAGTGTGGGTTGGCTATGATGGCGAACATAAAAGCACACAGTTCGGGCTGAAATCATTGCGACTAGCGAAACCATTGAAACCGGGGCATGTATTCACTGTTGAGCCGGGCATTTATTTTATCCCCGAACTCATGGATAAATGGCAGGGTGAAGGAAAGTTTACCGAATTTATCAACTGGACGGAAGTACAGAAGTTCCGCTCGTTCGGCGGTATCCGGAACGAGGAAAATTATATGATGACCGAAACCGGACCACGCCGGTTGGGAACAAAAGTAAAACCCAAAACGGTGGAAGAAGTGGAAATGGTAAGGAATTCATATTAAAATAGGAAAGCAGAGTCGGTTGGCTCTGCTTTTTGTTTATCGGTAATGTGCTTCAGAATTAGTTTCAATCCGGCTTACCATTAATCAGAAAGGGATATTGAAAGAGAGAACCAGCCTTGTTCGCATTATTCCAGATTTTCTTCGAGGTCAATATGATCGTCGCCACCCAGGCTGTAATAACTGTTTTCTTCGTCTTCAATGCCCAGCAAAACTTCTTCATCTGGTTCAACGTCCAGAAGCTCCAGTGTATCGCCAGGTAATTCCTCATTCAAGTAGTGTTTATCCCGTGGCTTTTTTGGGAACGCAAAATTTGTCACGTCTTCCGGATTTAATTTACGGTCCTTTCTGGCCTTCATGTAAATATCTTCTTCCTCCGGATACAACGGGTATCCTTCTTCAATCCTACTTTGATTCAAATGGCCATTCTGCTGTGGAAGATTGCCGGTTGATTCTTCATTCGTTTTCATGTGCAAATAATTATTTTTAATGTTCACATGGAACTCGCATGCCAGATTTTAATCAACTTTCTTGGCAAGCCAAGCGGCAAAACTGATTAGGTGAACCTCTGCGTTCATGCTCGTTTCATACGACAATAATTTAAAAAAATTCTTATTTCATACGATAATAAATGTATTCACTATTGAAACTATTTCTATAATATTAAACATATGAATTTTATTTTCGTTCAGCCGGAAATAATAATTTAAATGATTATTCGTAAAACTCCTTCTGTTTCATCGGCTTCTCTTTTTTTTTGATGATGTCAGAATTTATTCTCCAATAATTTTTTATTCAGTTCGTCCCAGGCTTTACAAGCCAGAAAGGCAGCTTCGGCATATGCGGGTATTTCCATATAATCTGCCGGCAACCGGTCTTCAATAAGATCATGCAAAGCGCCTGCCTTTTGCGACAAAACGAAGCGTGCTTTTCTTACCTGTGCATCCAATTTCTTTATTTCTTCTGTTGTCATAATATTTTTTTGATAGCAATGCAAAGGATATGCCATAGAAATAAATGGCTGTTGGATTGCAATATACGCTTTTGCAGGGCTATACAAAAGCAACTGAAATGTACTTGAATTAATTCAAATACTACAATTTGGTAGGGACGGGAAACTCTGATCAGGAGCAACTAAAGTAAGTGATCTGCTGTTGGGCGTGCACAGCAAAAAAACATGGAGAATTTGGCTTCGAAGTAGACGATACCGTACATGCCGCTAAAAAAGAAGCATAAAAAAATGAACAGCTAACCTTAGCCGGTGCATGGGGACGGCTAACAAAAACAGCAGAACCGGGGAGGTTCTGCTGTTTTTGTTAGCATTGATTAAATTATTCCTGTTTTTCAAATGTGCTATTAATCAAATGAAATGTAGCATCAGAATTATCAGAATATTTTTCGTTTTTAAATTTTATTGAGAGACCTATCCCATCTAATCCCGGATATATACTTTCATGATCGATTCCGAGCATTTGAAGCTCCATTAGCATTTTTGTTTTGGTATGTCCTCCTTCAATTACAACGCGATCAAGAAATCTAGGATTATTAGTATTTGATAACAGACCGTTTATTCTATTTCCAAAAATAGTAAAACATGTCTTTTGTGCTGACATTCTTTCGTCCAGGTATGGAGGATGAATTGCTAATGGATAATATGTTTTGGCAGTCTCATCTAAATTAAAATCCATTTGTAAATATCTGCGGGTAATTTCATTCAGTCTTATGCTACCAGCATTAGAACGTAATTCATAATTGTTATTATCTAATTCTGATCCAGATGGAATAAAAGGACAACTTTTTTCAGTATTTACGAGAGTTTTAATTGTTAAGTTGTTTAGCTCGAATGGATCTAAAACCCATACGACTGAATCGTCATTTGGAGTCATTGTATCACTTATTGCAAAGTGTAAAGCTACTAAAGCATTTTCAGTCCAATCAAGCAACCTAGTATTTATTTTATAATGTTGCATTAAAAAGTATCGATTCCACTTTGAATTTTCAAAACCTTTTGAAGAAATATGGGAATGCGTTCTTCTGTAAAATTGTGCGTGGATATTCACTTCGAGTTCTTTAATATTCGTTGACGTAAAGTCATTAACTTGTGTGTTTTTGAATATGTCGGCAATCTCTCGATAACTATTCGGAATTAAAGGAGTTGCCCAATTTACACTGCCCTCTCCTCGAAACCAAAGTTCTTGTGAATTATTTTCTTCTCTTTTTGATGCAATTTTCACAACTGCATCAATAAATTCAGATACTGATTTTATTTTTGTTTCCATACGTTGATATGCTAAAATTGGTTTTAAGGCATTGCTATCATTATTGGTATTTATTATTATGCAAATGTACTTCTTTTTCTAAAAAAAAGGCCACCCATTTCTGAGCGGCCTTGTCTATAAACTTATTGAGGTTTTTTTATTCCTTACAAGTCGAGGCGCGACTTTAAGTCGCACTCCGACTAATCCCTGATAAATAATCACTTCTTCACACCCACTTCACTCCAGCTTGGCGGTGTCACTCCCATCAGGTTTTTCACAAAGAAATCATATCGTTTGTGTTCGCCATAGTCGCCACCCATGGTGTGCCCAACGCCGGGAAGAACTACCAGTTCAAAGTCCTTGTTGGCTTTTATCAGCGCGTTACAAACCTGGTAAGTGGAGGCCGGATCCACGTTGTCGTCCATTTCGCCAACCACCAGCATAAGCGGACGGGTGAGCAAATGCGCGTTCACCACGTTGGAACTTTCTTCGTATGATTTGTCTATCGGGTAACTCATCCATTGCTCGTTCCACCAGATTTTATCCATGCGGTTGTCGTGGCAGCCGCACGAGGAATATGCCGCTTTGTAATGTTCAGGGTGAAAAAGCACAGCTCCCATGGCTTCCTGTCCGCCTGCCGAAGCACCGAAAATACCCATGTGTTCGATATCCATGTACGGATATTTGGCTGCGGCGGCTTTGGTCCATGCAATTCGGTCGGGCAATCCGGCATCTTTCAGGTTTTTGTAAATAATTTCTTCGAATGCTTTGGAACGGAACGAAGTCCCCATGCCGTCCATTTGCACCATGATAAAACCCAACTCAGCAATAGCAGACAGGTTGCGGTTATTGGCAATAAATGTTTTGGGGACATACTGGCTGCCCGGACCGGAATAAATATACTCGATCACAGGGTATTTTTTGTTCGGGTCAAAGTTAGTCGGACGGTAAATAATGCCCCAGATATCGGTTTTACCGTCGCGCCCTTTTGCCACAAATGGTTCGGGGGCAGTCCAGCCGGTTTTGAGCAGTTCGGTGATATCTGCTTTTTCGAGTGGCATAACGATTTTGCCATCAGCAGCGCTGCGCAGTACAGCAACAGGCGCTTTGTTCACCATGGAGTAAACATCTACCAGATACTTTTTATCGTCCGAGAACCATGCCTGGTGCATACCTTCGTCAGGAGTGAGGCAGGTAAGCCCCGAGCCGTCGAAACGGATGCGGTAATAACGAATCAGGTACGGATCTTCGTTGGGCACCATGCCATTGGCCGAAAAAGTGATTTCACGTTTTTTCTCGTCCACGTTCAGCACTTCGCGCACGTACCACTCGCCTTTGGTAATTTGGTTTTTGACTTTTCCGGTCAGGCGGTCGTACAAATAGAGGTGGTTCCAGTTATCGCGTTCGCTCATCCAGATTATTTCGTTGGTTTTGTTGATATTCTGGCGGAAATAGCGGCTGTAGTTCACAAAAGTTTTCGATGTTTCTTCTATCAACGTTTTTACATTGCCTGTTTCAGCCGAAACTTCAAGCACCCGGTACAGCTTGTGCCCGCGTTCGTTGTATTCAAACATCACCGATTTATTGTCGGGCAACCATTCGAAGCCGCGAATGTCCATTTGGTTGGGGCACATATCGGTGGAAATAACTTTTTTGTCGCCGGAGGTCACGTCGAAAATCACGGGTGTGCGCATAGGCAACACATCGCCGGGTTTCACGTAATCGCGGGTTTGGAGTTTGGGTTGCAGCTGGTCGGCTGGTGAAGATTCGATCAGGTAGAGCTGTCTGGTTTCAGCACCATGAATGCGTGCTACGACCAGCTTTTTAGAATCGGGCGACCAATAAGGGTAAGCCGAATAATAATCGGCTTTGGTGCCGTCGGTGCTGAGCGCTTTGTCCACTCCGGTTTTCAGGTCCTTAATGTAAAGGTTATTATCCCTGACGAATGCCGACTGCTTTTTATCGGGCGAAATAACCGGTTTCCCTTCCCGTTCGTTATCCACTTTCCCCCAATATTCATCTTTTGCAGACGTTTGTTTGATGTCTTTAATTAATGAATCTTTTTGCTGCAAATAAATCCATTTGGTACCATTAGTCGTAAACCGAAGTGTATCCAGATTGGTTGACACGCGTAGGCTGGGAAGCGATATTTGTTCTACATCAACCGGTTTTCCGGTTACTTTGGATAATGTTTCGGCCAGTTTTATGTGGTCAAAAAGCATTGTCCGGTTTTTTTTCTGTGCATCCACCAGCGTATAGGTTTTGCCCTGCGGCGTATAGCGTATATACCAGAAACGGTCGGATTTACCAATCCATTGCGGAGTGACATTGGAGTAAAATACTTTGTCTTTGAGCCTGTCGGTCAGCGAAAATGCACGGTTGTAATCTTCAACGGTACCTTGTGCAAAAAGTGATTGGCCAATCAGCCAGATGGTGAGTGTGAGGAGAGTTCCTTTTTTCATTAAAATATTCGAATCTGATAAGTAAAATGCTAATTTTAAATTCAACACAAATGTATTGAATTTTACCTAGAGATTTATGACACCATGTGAGTAATGAACTATAATGACATTATTTTAGACTAAATTTTTATATGAACGAAAGAAAAAGTCCATTTAACGCGATATTACAAAAAAAATAACGGACAAAGATTAAACTTTGCCCGTTATTTTTTATTCATTTTGGTTTGTACGAAAGCCGGATTTACAACTTTATAGTATATAGACTAAACGATTTCGGAGCTAATTCTACAGTCAAAGTATTGCCCTGAACGCTGATTTCTTTTGTTACAGGAACAACAGCATTTGGATTGTCGAGCGTGTTTTCCAGATCCGGATTATCCGATTTCAGAACGGTTTGAGTTCCTTTACGGGCTGCGGCTTTCAGTCCATTGAACGTATATGTTACTGTTTTTATTACGTCTGATGTGTTGGCAATTTTCAGGATAATCTCTTTTTTGTTTTTATCCAAAGCTGACGAAGCGTAGATTCCATCTTGTCCGGACAACGGCAGTTTGTTCTCAACGGTGGCCAATACGTTTGTTCCCACGTTCATTCCATACAGCTGTTGCACGTAATAATTCACCGAACGTACACTGCGCAGGTTGTCGAACCAAATCAGGTCGGGGCGCCATTGCCAGCCTTGCACATGGGCAAAAAGCGGTGCGTAAGTACACATAAGAACCACATCGGCATTACGTTCGAATCCAGTCATGAAAGCAGCCTCGCAAAGTGCCGATTCAAAATTGTTTTTGCGGTTTTTGGGGTGGCAGGCATATTCGCCGGCAAATACTTTCGGACCTTTACGGTCGTATTTGTCATAACGGGCAGCATTGTTCAGGAACCATTGTGGGTCTTTATAGTAATGTTCATCCACGAAATCGGCTTTCAGGCGTTTCATTTCACTCCAGCCGTATTCAAAATCCTTACCGTCCGGACTAGGTCCCGATGAACCGATAATCTTGATATTCGGATATTTTGCCTGAATGGCTTTCATAAACGGTTCGAGACGTTCGGGGTAAAGGCTTCCCCATTGTTCATTACCAACAGCCAGCATTTTAAGGTTGAATGAAGCCGGGTGACCCATGTCCGAACGGAGTTTTCCCCATTTGGTGGTTACGTCGCCATTGGCAAATTCAATCAGATCCAACGCATCCTGAACGAATGGATCTAATTCGGTTACCGTTGCATGTGCCTTTTTATCATGGTTCTGGAACTGGCAAACCAACCCGCAGCTTATAACAGGAAGCGGCTCTGCACCAATTTCTTCGGATAGTTGGAAGAGTTCATAAAAGCCCATGCCATAAGATTGGCGGTAATCCGGGAAGAAACGGTTTGGGAAGGTAAATTCCCAACGGTTTTCGTTTACTTTGCGGTTTTCAACCGGGCCAACCGAGTTTTTCCATTGGTAGCGGTCTTCAATATTGGTACCTTCTACAATACAACCACCGGGGAAGCGGAAAACGCCCGGGTGCAAGTCGTATAAAGCCTGTGCTAAATCCTGACGCAAGCCATTTTCGCGACCTTCCCAGGTGTCAACAGGAAAAAGGGAAACGTGCTCCAAATCCAGGCCGCCTTTCGAAGTCAGGAAGATTCGCAATTTTGCCTGGGCTTCTACTTTTTTCGATTTGATGATAACCTGGTATTTTTTCCACTCTTTCGAGTTGACAGTGATTTTTTCAGAAGCAAAAACATTGCTGTAAGTATCAATTAATTCAACACGAATACTTTCTGTTGTGCTTCCTTCCGGAATCCGCGCCCAAACCGAGAAACGGTAATCTGCATCTTTTTTCACGGCAATACCAAAGAATCCTTCGTTATCCATTCCGGTTTGTTTTTCGTCGTGTCCCGGGTAGGAGAGATGAACATAATGTGGATTGTTTGCGAAAGGTGCACCTTCGGTACGAACTTCTACTTTTCCGAAAGTGGTCCAACCCAACAGGTTTTGCGGAAATTCGAACGAGCGGTTTTTAATCATTTCGGCGTACAATCCGCCATCGGCTCCGTAGTTAATGTCCTCGAAGAAAATGCCGTACATGGTTTTCTGTATCGGCGATCCCGGTTTTTTTACATCTACCGAGATGTTGTGGCTTTGTGCTACAGTCAGTTGTGTTCCCAATACTATAGAAAGGGCTAACACAGCCAACGATCTGGTTTTTTTCATGATTTGATGTTTGATAAATTTATTTCTGTACAAAAATAAGAATATTATATGGCATTCAGGAAGACAAAAATTCCGGAAAGGTGTAAAAATAAATAAAATTACGCAACCCACCTCCAATTGGAACTACGTATTTCACCCTTCTTTGTCTTCGTCCATAAATGCACTTGGTTGAATGCCAAAATGTTTTGTAAAACAGCGTGTAAAGTATTTCGGATCGTTGAACCCGACTTCATAAGCAATTTCTGATATATTGAGCGAATGTGAAGCCCGGTTCTTGATAATTAACTCGCGGGCAATATTCAGCCTGTATACACGTATAAACCTGCTGGCTGATTGTCCGGCCAGATTAGTAAGTTTCTTGTGCAACAAGCTCCTGCTGATTCCCATCGAATCAATAAATTCGGCCACGTCAAAATCCGGATTCGTGTAGTTTTCCTTAATCACTTTCAACGCTTTGTCAATAAATTTCTTGTCCAGCGATTCGTCGTCAAAATTCAGGCTGTCGGTATCCATGCTTTCTGCAAAATTCAGCTGGATGCGTTTTCTCTTTTCACTCAGGTTGCGAATCACTGCTTTCAGCAATTCTTCGTCAAACGGTTTCACCAGAAACGCATCGGCTCCATGGTGGAAGCTTTCTATCTGCGTGTCGGTCGACGATTTGGCGGTAAGCAACATAATTGGAATATGCGAAGTAGTAAAGCTTGTTTTCACCCGTTTACAAAATTCCAACCCATCCATTTCGGGCATCATAATGTCGCTGATAATCAAATCGGGCTGGTAACGATTGGTGATTTCCAATCCTATCACTCCATTTGGAGCCTCCAGCACATTGAATTCCATACTCAGGATGGAGCGGATATATTGCCGCATATCGCTGTTGTCTTCAACGATGAGCAATACCGGTTTTCCTTTCGAAATTTCATCGGAGATATTGTCCAATTCCGGGTTTTGATTGGCAACAATCATTTCCATTGGTTTTCCATCCAGCGAAACAACGGTGCTGATTCGCCGTTCAATAGGAATAATGAACCGGAAACTGGAACCGCCTGTTGGTTGGTTGCGCACTTCTATTTTTCCGTTATGGAGCTGGATAATGCGTTTGCATAGATAAAGCCCGATACCCGTTCCGCTTTGTCCGTAGCCGGAATATGCCTGATTTTGTTTGGATTGGTAAAAGCGTTCGAAAATCTTCGTCATATCTTCTTCCGGCACTCCTTTTCCTGTATCTTTCACAGCCACATAAAGCCGTTCTTTCTGATCGGATTTGTCGGTGTAGGTACTGGCAATAATCGTTATCAGCCCTCTGTCTGGCGTAAATTTAATGGCATTCGACAGCAAATTCCCCATTACTTTTTGCATATTGTCGCGGTCGAAAAGGAATTCGGGCGGATTAATGCGGTATTGCTTGCGGAAAGTGATGCCACGGTCTTTTACCAGTTCTTCGAACGGAAGAATAATATCGTCGAGAAACTCGATGAAGTTTTGCTGTGTTTTGACAAGCTCCATTTTGCCGGAATCCACTTTGCGGAAATCCATCAACTGGTTGATAAGCGATAACAATAACCGGGAATTTCGTTGAACAATATTCAGTTGTTCAAGTACTTTCGGGTTAGTGCTTAATTTCAATGCGCGTTCAACCGGGCCCAGAATCAGCGTAATAGGGGTCCTGAACTCGTGGGTGATATTCGTAAAGAACCCTATTTTGTCTACATTGGCTTCCTGCACTTTTTTGGAAAGGGTAATCAGTTCCTCTTTTTGATGGGTGATTTTCTGATTTTGCTGAACCAGGATTTCATTTTGGCGTGAAACTTCTTCCTGATGCTCTGTAAGCTCTTTTAAACTTGATTGGAGTTGAATTGCCTGTTCTTCAAGCATCTCCTTTTGGAGTTCAATTTCGTGGGTGCGCTCTTCCACCAGTTTCTTTAAATGAGTTTGCTGCTTCCGGAGTAACTGAATCCTATAGACCGAGTAGCGGTAAATTCCGTAAGCGATAGATCCAAGCAATAATAATATAAACCACCAGCTTTTGTAGAATGGCGGGATAACCCTGATGTTGAGGGTTGTAATTTGATCGGACCAGGTACCGTCCGGATTTGTACATTTCACCTCCAGTTGATAATTACCGTTTGTAATGTTCGTAAAGTTGGCAAACCGGCGGTCGGAGCTGACCTCCGTCCAGTTGTTATCAAAACCTTTCAGGCGGTATGCGTATTTGATTTTTTCATTCTGGAAATAACTTAGTGCCGAAAACTCAATGCTGAAAGCCTTGTCCGACTCATGCAACTTAATCTTTGTGAGTTTTGAACCTTCGAATTGCAGAAATCCGGCCGGAATTTTAATTTTAGCCGGATAGACATCATCGTTCAAGATACGAATCCGGGTAATTGTTGCTGAATTTTTAATATTTGCCGCAGATGTTTTTAACGGGTCGAAAACTGTAACCCCCGCAATGCTTCCGAAATACATTTTCCCGTCACGCCCTTTGTAGTATGCGTCCCAATAAAACTGATTCGATTTCAGTCCATCGCTCTTGGTATAACTTCTGATGCTGCTGCGGCTTGAGTTGTAGGCGCATAAACCCTTGTCAGTACTAGCCCACAGTGTTCCGGTTTCATCTTCGAGCATGCCATAAACTACATTGTCCAACAGTCCGTTACGCTCATCAAAATTGGTGAATTTCAGCGTGTCGGATTTTTCATCCAATGTATAAATACCGTTTCCGTTACTTCCAAACCATATCCGTTTATCTTTTGTCTCAAGAATACAGTTGATTTTTTCGGTAACCAGCGATGATGGATTGGTAAGTAAATACCGGTAATACCTGTATTTGATTTTATTTTTGGCCAGGCTGGTTTCATTCAGGTAAATGCACCAAAGCCCATAGTTTGTACCTATCCACAGACGTTGTTTTGAATCTATAATCATTCCTGTCACAAATCTGATTTTCATATCCTGCGGCAGATAATTCAGTATATGTCTGAATTTCCCGGTTGTAATGTCCATGAAATCAACACCCTCACGGGTTCCAATCCACAATCCATTATTCTTATTGTCGGAAACCAGGGCTGCCACAAAATTACTCTGAAGACTGTTCTGTGGTGTTCTGTCATGAACCTGTTCAAAAACCGGGGTGTATTTATCTTTATATTTCAAACGGTTAATGCCCAGTCCCCAAGTTCCAATCCAGTAATCGCCGTTAAAATCCTGACAAATACAACTTACTGAATTGTGACTCAACGATTTGTTATTGCCAAGTTGCGCAAATGAATGGGTAAACCCTGAACTGCCTTTTTTTCGGATATTCAAACCGCCTTCAACCGTACCTACAAATAAGTCGCCATCTTTGTCCTCAAAAATAGCATTCACAGGGTTTTTTGATAAGCTGTATGGATTACCCGGTTCATTTCCAATATTTTCAAATATGCTTTGGTTGGGAATCAGCATGTTTACACCGCCTTTGTCGGTACCAATCCATATCGTATTATCTACAACAAGCAGGCAGTTTATAAAATTATTGTTTAATGCACCGCCGTCAACAAACGATTCGGAGGTTATTCCGGTAAAAGAATCGGTATGATAATCGTAAATATTCAATCCGATTAAAGTTCCGATTAACAGCTGGCCTTCTTTGTTTTTTGTAATGTCGGTTATGTAGCTCGATGTCAGTTCGTTTGGTTTGGAGAATGTTGTGAAGTATCTGGTTAGCGTCTCACTTGCAGGCTCGTATTTGTAAAGCCCGTTGGCGGTACCTATCCATATTAGCCCATTGTCGTAGAACATTGTATTTACGGCACCGGCAAATAGCCTCAGTTTGTTGTCGGCATTAATACGCTGGTATTTTCCGTTGTTGTTTTTAATCAGCCGGAAAATTTCATTGTCCCGGCTCACCAAAATGTTACCATTGTAAATGAGGCTGGCTGTGATTGCTGTTGAAGTGTGGTAAACTTCTTCGGCTGTTATTTCGGTGCCGTCAAAATGAATTTTTGCCAGTCCAGAATTATATCCAACCCATAGGTTTCCCTGGTCATCTTTATTGATGAATGTTATCTCGCGGGTTGTGAAGTTTTGAGTTGAATTGAGTTTTTTTTCACTATTGGTAATTTCCCCCGTTTTGTAATTGAAAAAATAAAGCCCGTTTTCGGTTCCAATCCACAAATCGCCGTTCATGTCTTCCTGTACGCAATGAACGTTGTCGCTCTGAAGCGGGTTTACCGGATTCCGGCTGTCGAAATGGATAAATTCGTAACCATCGTACCGGTCCAGTCCTTTGCTGGTACATAGCCATATAAAACCACGCGAATCGCGGAAAATATAATCCACCAGGTTGCGTGACAAGCCGTTGTCGGCTGTCAGATAGCTGATTTTATAGGGTAGCGACCATGCTGTAAGGAACCAAAAAAGAACAAAACAGGGCAGTAAAATTGTTTTTCTCATACTTTTAGATAAAAAGTCAAGTACGAAAATATATAAAATATGTCATTCGGTAAGAGGATGTATGTTCATTTAAAGAGGATAATTTTCGGAATACTTTTTTGAGCAGTAATCTGCTGTTGATTATACTTCTGTTTAATAGCTTATTAACTTGTTTTATTGATGTGTTTTTGTACCTGTTTTAAGTTACCGGATGTTTTGAAAAAAGATAAATATTTGTTTGTCGAATTTGTCCGCATAATTTGTTCTAATTTGCTTTCGACTTAATATCCAGGGCTTCTCCAGCTGTTATTCTAAAAATATCCTCCATCAATGTGTTTTTGTCCACTATTGCGGCTGACAATAATGTATATCTTTGCATCAGCTAGAATCAGACTGGTTTATATTTTTGTGGAAAAGAATATTATATAGAAATCACTTCAAAAAAAGAACGATGAAAAATTCATATTTATTTGTCGGATTACTCCTGGTTGCCGGTTTGTTTTTTGTAAATAGGGTGGCAGCTCAGAATAGTTTGATATTAAAATTTACCGATGGTACCGACAGAGGCATTCCGGTTAGCAATTTAAATAAGATCACTTTTTCGGCCGGGAGTATGGTCGTTCTGAAAACCGATGCAGGTTCCGATACTTTTGTGCTTTCCGATATACAGAAAATGACGTTCGGGTTGTTTTCCGGCATTGGGGAAATTACTGTGGATAAAACCACACTTTGCCTTTACCCTAATCCGGCGTCGACATATATTAAACTGAATGACGTTGTGGATGAACGGGATTTTAATGTGACTATCTTTCGCATTGATGGGGTTCAGGTGCTGACTCAAAAACTTCAGTCTGGTTCCGACGTTATCCATATCGACCAGCTTTCCAAAGGCATTTATTTGTTGAAAGTTCAAAACCAAATTTTAAAATTTACGAAGCAATGAAAAAAACACTGGTAATTGTTCTCGGGGCTTTATGCATGATGACGTCGTTTGCCGAGGACAAAATGTATATACATAAAAAGACCGGTTCATTGCTTGGTTATAAAGTTTCGGAAATTGACAGCGTGAAGTTTACGAACAACAACACTGAACTGACGGTATATAAAGCCGGAAATACAACCACAGGTATGTTTATTACGGCTATCGACAGCATTAAGTTTGCCAACGAAACACCGGTTTCGTATTCGGCTCCAACGTATGCCGATGATTATTCATCGATATCCAGTTATTCCAACCGCCTGAGGTGGAACCTCGGAAACGTGCATGATCCGTCAGTTGTAAAATGCGGAGACACATGGTACATGTACGGAACAGATGCTTCTTACGGCAATGTGCTTAACGGATATGGCCATTACCCCTATAAAACGTCAAAAGATCTGGTAACCTGGTATCATACCGGTTTTGCCATGAACCAAACACCGCCAACGTGGGTAAAAGATTCGCTAAATGCCATACGTGCCCGGTTGGGTTTGGTGTCTATTGCCAGCCCCAGTTACGGTTATTGGGCGCCCTGCATACGCAAGGTGGGCAATAAATACCGCATGTACTACAGCATTATTGTAGATAATTTTATAGGAAACGGATTACTGAATAATGCCACTAACTTTGATAATACCTGGACTGAACGTGCCTTTATAGGTGTGATGGAAAGCACCGATCTGGCCACTAATATATGGGTGGATAAAGGTTATGTGATCAGCTCGGTAAGCGACAAGACAACCGGAACTCCACCGTGGTACCGTTCAAGTTATACCGGCGATTGGAGCGCCTACTTTAAATGGAACGCCATTGACCCTACATATATTGTTACTCCCCAGGGCGATCATTGGCTTATTTATGGTTCGTGGCACTGTGGAATTCCCGAAATAAAACTGGATTCGGCAACAGGGAAACCGCTTCAACTAAAAACGCTGGCCGATTACGGAACACGTATTGCACGTCGTGCAAACAACGATGCCAATCGCTGGCAGGCGCAGGAAGGTCCGGAAATAATTTACAATCCGAAAACCAATTATTATTACTTATTCCTGGCTTACGATGAATTATCGGTAAATTACAACACGCGTGTTTGCCGCTCCAGGACTATTAACGGGCCATTTCTTGGTTACAACGGAACCAGTATAACTACGGGCGGGGAATGTTATCCTATTATCACACATCCGTACAAATTCAACAACCATTCCGGCTGGGTCGGGTTTTCGCATTGCGCCGTTTTTCAGGATACTGATACCGAACAGTGGTATTATTGTTCGCAAGCCCGTTTGCCGGCCAATACCAATGGAAATGCCTACAGCAATGCCATTATGATGGGACATGTACGTAAAATAATGTGGACGGATGACGGTTGGCCTGTTGTGCTGCCCGAGCGTTATGCAGGCGTTCCGCAAACAGTTATTACCGATAACGATTTGGTGGGGACCTGGGAAAATATTACCATGAATTATGTGGCCGGTGTGCAGCAAACATCCACCACACTTACACTAGCTGCAAACTATGTAGCCACGGGAGCATTTACCGGCGTATGGTCGTATAACGCCACCACAAAAACACTGACCATTGGCTCCCAAAAACTAAAAGTACAGCGCGAACTCGACTGGGAAGCCTCACCGCGTGTACCAACAATTGTATATACCGGTTTAAATTCTACCGGCCGATCATTATGGGGTAAAAAGGTAAATTAGGATAGTGTCGATTTTTATGAAAAGCGAAAATGGTGAAAACTGTTTTCGCTTTTTTCGTTTTGAAGCATACAAGGTTCAATGGAAAAATCCCGTATGAAAATTTGTCCACTCGCTTGCTGGTGAAGGCCTGATTTCAGACCTTACTGAGAACGGAGTCTTTGAAGTGCAATGTAAAAAGGGAATTAGCATATTCTTGATTATTATAAAAAGCCAAAGCGGTGGAAACTGTTTTCGCTTTATTTTGTTTTAAAGCATAAAGAGTTCATCGGGGAAATCCCGTGTAAAAATTTGTCCACTCACTATGGCCAATTGTCCACTTTTTAGCGTGGCTTTTATAAAAGTGCTCCGCGTAATATACTTTATCTTTGCCTTGATGATTTAAAATTCGTTTATAAAGAACTTAATGTGATTATTGGATTCTTCCGGTTTTCCGGAATTACGAGATGAAATTTATGGATCACTAACTAATCAAAAAAATAATTATTTACCTTTAATTTATTATTGTATGAAAAAAACTTACTTTTTCTTGTGCCTGCTGCTTGGTTTTGGCATAAGTGTGCACATGTCTGCACAAACAGACCCGGGGACTACAAACCTGAAACATCAATGGACTTTTGATGACGGAACGGCTAAAGACGTTGTTGGTACTGCCGATGGAACACTTCAGGGAGCTGCAACTCTTGCCAACAAAGCATTGGTTACTGCAGCTGGTGGCTACATGACATTTGATGCAACATTAATCGGCATTAATACTTATGCTGAAGCAACTATGGAGGTTTGGTTTACTTCTATAGTTGGAGCTGGAAAAGATTTTAGTATGCTTTCTTATTTAGGAAATACAACAGGTACTTTAGGAACAGACTATTGGTCAATTTGTCCGGCACGTAATGATGCTGGCAATCCTAGTCGTACAGCTATTTCTTGTTTGAATTCCACTTCTCCATGGGAAACGGAAACAGGAGTTAACAGTATAACTTATGCCGATGCTAAGTTGCACCATATGGTGGCTACAGTTAATGCAACCAATATCACTTTTTATGTTGATGGAGCTAATGTAGGTACAGCAGTATTATCAGCTGATAATAAACTGTCAAATATTGGTACTCAATTTGCTTATCTGGCCAAAGGTGGTTATACCAATGACCCTACCTGGAAAGGCTCAATTCATAAATATAGCATTTATGACAAAGCGTTGACTGATGATAATGTAATGTATTTATTCCAAAAAGGGGCCGAAGCACAAGCGGTAATTACAACAACAATCGCTTCTTTGGCATTGGACAGCAATTATCCGGCAGAGGTATTTAATGTAAGTAGTACAAATGTATCCTCTAACATTACAGTTACAGCTCCTGCAGGCATTACCGTACTTCCTACTACTATAACCGCTAATGAAAAGGACGTTCAGGTTACCGTAATTTATCCGGGAACAGAAGCTATTGATGGAAATATTACCTTTACAAGTGGCAGTACTGTTGTAAATATTCCTATTAAAGCGGTTTCGGGTGTGGCTTGTTTTACTCCTATTTATCCTGAAACCCTTGCTGCAAATCTGTTGGGCGATTTTAAAAGCTGTACCTCAATGGCCAACTTTGGCGGCTGGGGAACAAGAGAAGCTTTAACAATTGTTACCGACCCAACCAATGTTTATTGTGGTGCGGGAAGTATTAAAATTGGTAACGGAACTTCAACCGGCTCAGGTTCTCTTGACATAGCCATGGCAAGTATATTGCAATCTAATACCACTTATCGTGTGAAAGTAATGATTAAAACAATCGGAGGTACATTCCACTTAGGTGTTGATGCAGCCCCTAATGTTGAAAAATCAATAGATACAAACGGAGAGTGGATGCCGCTGGAATTTACGTTTACTACAGGAACATTGAGTGCAACTCCCGTAATGTATATTAATAATTATGCAACAACCGGCTTGCTGGCATATGTTGATAATTATGAATTGTACTTGTCACAAGAACAAAGCATTACACCGTCGATAACAGCAGTGTCATTCGACCCTGAAAGCAGTAGATCTGTGCAGTTCTCAGTTATAGCTTCGAATTTAAATTCAGATATCATTCTGACTGCTCCAGCTGGTATTACATTGAGTAAAACAACTTTGCCTGCAACTGCTGCCGGTGATACTTTGACTGTAACTTACGATGGAACTACTGCCGTAAATGGTAACATCCTTTTGAAATGTGGATCAGTTGAGACTAATATGGTTGTAAAAGGACTTACAACTTCAAATACAACTTGTATGACTCCGCTATACACTGACAGACCTAATTTAATCGTAGATCCTTATTTGAATAGCTTGTCTACTTTTGGTGGTTGGGGTTCTAAATCAATCATGTACAATACAGATTCTGTATATTGCGGAAGCCGTTGTGGTGCTATAATTGGCGGTGCTTCTATTGATGCTGTGCTTACTGATAAACTTGTGCCAAACTCTGTTTATAAATCAAGAGCAATGATCAGAACAATTGGAGATTTCCAATTAGGAGTTTTCGGACAAGGCTATCCTGAATTTACCGATAGTATTAATACCGGCGGAGTATGGAAAGAAGTAATTTTTGAATTTACTACCGGTCCTACAGTTGGTTCCCCTTCAGGTGTATACTTCAATAACTATCAACGTAACGGAACACGCGGTTATATTGATAACTGGGAAATTTACCGGAAAGATACCGTAAGTGCAGTTGTGTCTGTGAAAGATATGTTCGATAACATTTATGTTCAAAATGGTAAAATTGTTGCCGAATTTGATATGAACCAGTCTTCAGTAGCTCAACTTTCAGTATTTACTGTTCAGGGTGCATTGGTTTCCGATGAGAAATTCACAGCTCTTGCAGGTAGAAACCGCAAAGTAATTGATGCAAATCTTCCTTCAGGAATGTATATTGTAAGAATGACTCAGAATGGTCAATCAAGTTTCAGAAAAGTGATTAAATAAGCTCTGGCAAATAATCTAAATAAAAAGGCTGTCTCTATTGGATTCAGCCTTTTTTCATTTTCATTGAGGTATTTTTGCTATTGCAATAACCAATACAAACAGCTACAACTAATTTTCCGTATGTTGGTCAAAAAACACCTGTTGGGGTTGTTTTAATTAATTGTTGATATACAAGGTCTTATAATATTAAATGGGTGTGTCTGACTATGTGATTTCTCAAGTAATTACAGGCTAAAAACACAGAATTTATCTCCCATAATTACTCAAATGTCCACCTCCATGAAATGGCAATAGTACTATATTTGCACTGTAAATGAAGCAAAATTACAGCAGGTAATACCTATATTTCTTCTGGAGTTGAAATAAGGGTTTAATTTGAACAAAAGCCGTTTGTAAATGCTTATAATAAAAGCTTGTTGTTGTAAAACAAGTTTCATAAAACCTTAGATTTCAAATTTTTAGTATCTCGATTTTTGTTGGTTCAAAAAGACGATACAAATCAAGCTATGAAAAAATCAGTAGTATTTTTATTCTGCTCACTGTTCTCATCTTTGTTTGCTTTTAGCCAAACAGAACAAACAATCCCCGCACCCAACTGTGAGGAAAACTGTCTTGCGTTATGTACCAACTGTAACGCTGCATATAACCACTCAAATTCATTTAAATACGATACATGTTTTCGCGGTGACCCAAGTTACATGCGAAACACTGTTGCATTCTGCTTTTACATATTATCAATCATTGGGCACAAATACAATGAGTTCATTTTTTAAATTTTAAATATAATGAAAAATTATTTTAAGGGAACATTTTATAGATATGCCAAACTGTTTATTGGCCTTGCCGTAGGTAGTTTTTTTGCTGTTTCCTGCGACACTTACCAGTACGACGACAAAGAACCGGATTGGCTGGGTGCCAGCATCTACGACTATTTGAAAACAGATGGGCATTTTACCAATTATACCCGGTTGATTGAAGACCTGGGTTATACCGAAGTGTTGAGTAAAACAGGAAGTAAAACACTTTTTGTAGCCAATGACTCAGCTTTTAATGAATTTTATAAAAGCAACCAATGGGGTGTATCCGGGTATGACCAGCTATCATTGGCGCAAAAAAACCTTATTCTCAATTTCGGAATGATTAATAACGCGTACCTGACTGATATGCTTTCTAATTATTTTAGTGGTGCACTGCAGGAAGGTTCTGCTTTTCGTCGCGAAACTGCCGTGTCTGTACTCGACAGTGTGCCGTTTGAATTTGGAGCAAAATTACCTACCAGTGTATATTGGGATAATTACCGGACAAAGGGTATTTATATTTTAAAAGACAACTCCCCGCTAACATTGATTTGTATCACTCAGAAATTTCTTAATCAGGCTCAAATATCGAACGAAGATTTCAAAACAATATCAGGGCTGCCCCGGGAAAGTAACGATGCGATCGTGTTTAGTTCAAAGGTTGTAAAACGGGATATAACTTGTAAGAACGGTTACCTGAACGTACTGGATAAAGTTCTTGTACCACCTGTGAACATGGCTGAATATATCAGTACAAATACAAATACTTCAATTTTCTCAAAACTGCTGGATCGTTTCTGCGTTCCACAATATGATGCACTAAACACGCTTAAATACAGTCAGTTGCACCCCGGTTTCAACGATTCTATTTTTGCAAAAAAATACTTTGCAAGGCAAGGGGGTTCAACCATCGGAGCTGTAACCATCGGAGGTACAACAATTGATCCCATAACGAAAAAAACTCTCTCGAATGATAAACTGCTTCCATTCGATCCGGGATGGAATGGTTATGTAAGAACAGCCAGTGGATTTGCACTCGAATCGGATATGGCAGCTATGTTTGTCCCTACTGACGAGGCAATGAATGCCTATTTTACTTCAGGTGCAGGTGCGATCCTTAAAGATCGGTTTCAAACCTGGGATAATGTTCCTACAGATATTTTACCATTGTTTCTGAAACGACATATGAGATCTTCATTTATTGAATCAATTCCGAGTAAATTCCCTACAATGGTGGATGAGGACAACTCACCACTTCCAGTTTCAAAAAATGACATTGATAAAGCTTATATCGGCTCAAACGGTATTGTTTATGAAACCAATAAAGTATATGCTCCGGATGACTACGCTTCTGTTTACGGGCCTATACTGTTGAGTGCTAATGATGCTTCACCTATGAATAAAACCAAAATATGGAACTGGGCCATTGTACAAAACGACTTCCGTCTTTATCTGAACTCGTTAGTAAGCCGGTATAGTTTCTTTGTGCCAACGGATGATTATTTCAAGAATTACATTGAGCCTGTTGCCATTGGCAAGGATGTTCCGGGAGCGTTGAAATTTTGGTACAATACCAAAACATCGGCTGTAAATGCAACAGTATATAAATATAATAAACTTACGAATACGTTGGGAGATTCAGTCACAGTTATAACACCACCGCAATCAGGCGCTTCACCATACAATGATTTTCTTGTTAACAGGTTACTCGACATTTTGAATATGCATATTGTTGTAGGGGATGTTGAATCCGGAAAAGATTTTTATCTTACTAAAGGCAACGTAGCAATAAAAATAAGCGGAAGCGGTACAAATCTGACTGCGGAGGCTGGCGAAAATATTAACTTGAACGAGAAAGTAAACGTAATGAATGTTTACAATCAATCCAACGGTAAAACTTATTTTGTAGATAAACCAATTCAATCTCCATTATCATCGGTTTATAAAGCGTTGAGTGAAAATGACGAATTCAAATCATTCTTCGCTCTTCTTAGCGGTTTTCCGGCTACAAGTGGGTCAGTAATATTTGTCAATAAAACAAATTATTATGGCATTGATTACAATGTTAAATTTTTTAATACGTTTAATTATACCGTTTACGTGCCTACAAACAACGCTATTGAAGATGCCATTCAAGCAAAAATCATTACTCCATGGGAATCACAACCAGGCATAACCGGGATTAATCAAATGACTAATTCGACTGAGCAAGCTGCTGCAATTCTGAAACTCGAACGTTTTTTGCGTTATCATTTCCAAGATAATTCTGTTTTTGTTGATAAAAAACCATATAACAGTATTTATCAATCGGCTACAATGAAGCTGGATGATGCTAAAACTCATTTTTCCACATTCAAAAATAAGTATTACCGGATTGGGGTAAATAACGATGGTGCTAATGTAACCCTTACCACAGACAATAACTCCACAGCACATGTCGTTACGACAAACGGATTATACAATATAATGACAAGGGATTTTGTGTTCAATAATAAATTGTCATCATTTAAGAATATTGATGGAACAGGAAGTGGAACCAACTATTCAACTTCTTTAATAAGTACTTCCTCTACGGCTGTAATTCATCAGATCGATAATATATTGAGTTTTCAATAATAAATAAAGAAATATGAAATCAAATTTTGCGATAACACTGCTATCCATTTTACTACTTTTCCCAATTACGGCAATGAGTCAGAAGCCAGCTGGTGATTTTATTGTGCAGGGAACAGTGACTTCAAAACAGGATGGCAGCGCTATTATTGGTGCCAGTGTGGTGGAGATTGATGCTAACAACAGGGTCGTAAGTGGAACTGTGACTGACTTAAATGGTCACTATGTTTTGAAAGTAAAAAATCCCGAAAATAAGATATCATTTAGCTATATTGGGTATATTAAACAAATAAAAACGGTTGGAACGGCTCATACATTGAATGTGGTTCTGGATGATACTTCCCAGACTATATCAGATGTAGTGATTACTGCCAGTCGGAAATACAGCGAAGGTGGATTCAGCATCCCAAAACGTGAAATTGCGTCGGCAATGCAGTCGCTTGATATGAAAGAGATTGAAGGTCTTCAAGTGTCTTCCGTTGATGATGCACTTCAGGGGCGTATTGCTGGTCTGGATATAGTTTCCAATTCAGGTGACCCTGGAAGCGGTACTCAAATGCGTATCCGTGGAGCCAGTTCTATCAATGGGAGTAATCAACCGCTGATTGTATTAAATGGCGTGCCTTACGAAATGTCAGTTGATGCCAGTTTTGATTATGCCAATTCCAATCAGGATCAATATGCTAACTTGCTAAGCATTAATCCCGATGATATTCAGGAAATAACTGTATTGAAAGATGCAGCTGCTTCTGCAGTATGGGGTTCGAAGGGAGCAAATGGTGTGATTCAGATTAATACGAAAAAAGGATATACCGGCCCAACTAAGGTAGAATATTCATATCGTTACACAGGTACAGTTCAGCCTCAGGGCAGAAAAATGCTGAATGGAGACGACTATACAATGTTAATGAAGCAAGAGTATTTTAATGCACAACAAAATCAGAATGCGGGTAATATTAATGAATATAATTATAGCAAATCTTTTACTGAATTTGAAGATTATAATAACAACACCGATTGGGTGGAAGCAGTTACTCAAATTGGTCATATCAACGACCATTACCTGACTTTATCCGGTGGTGGGGATCGCGCCACTTATCGTATATCCGGTGGTTATAAAAGTCAAACCGGAACAATTATCGGACAAAATTTCAGCATGTTATCTTCTAGGGCTTACCTTGAATATAGGGTTTCAGACCGTTTAAAATTTACAACAGAGTTATCGTACTCATATTCAGATAACAACCGAAATTACACATTTGGTTTTACAAATGGGAACACGCCAGGAAGAGGTGATAGCCCAAATGAAGATTTGTCAATTTTAGGCATTGCTTACAAAAAAATGCCGAACCTCAGTATTTATAAACAAGATGCAAATGGAAATGAAACGGATGTTTTTTACAATATTTTGAGTAACTCACAATTGGATTATGATCAAAAAAACCTTGTTAATCCTGTAGCTTTAGCCATGCAGGCAAAAAACAATGTCAAGAATTATCGTACACTTCCAACTTTTAGAATTCAATACGATTTACTGGACCCCAATGTACAAACCTTGCGTTATAACATGTATGTTTCATTTGATATAAATAATGATAAGTCAACCAGCTATTTACCTGCAACGGTTAGTAATTTCGACTGGGCAAGTAATAAATACAACACATCGGGTGGTGGCGATAATGAATCGGTGACTATTCAAACTGACAATAACATTTTATGGCTTCCAAATTTCGAGAATAAAGATCATAATTTACTGCTTTATGCTTCTGTTCAAACCACTGAAGGCCGTTCTTCTTATCTGGGTCAATATACCTACGGTTCTCCTTCGGTATATGCCGAAAGTTCTTCTTCACCGGCTTATATAGCAGGGTTATATACCAATCGCGGCCAATGGCGTTCGATGGGTTTACTGGCAAGAGCGCACTATTCATATAAATCAAGATACATAATTTCTGCTACCGTTCGTCGTGATGGGAGTACTAAATTTGGTAATGAAGCCAAATATGGAAATTTCCCGGGTATTTCGTTGAAATGGATAGCTACAGACGAGAAATTTATGGAAGGTACAAAAAAATGGTTAAGCATGTTGGCTTTACGTCCTGGTTGGGGTCTTGCGGGTAATCAACCCGGCAAAGAATATCTATACTACAGCAGATATGGCGATTTTGGAAGATACACAGATATGAATGCACAAGTTCCGGTTTCGTTGCAACTAAATACACTTAAATGGGAAACTACTTCTTCGTTTAATTACGGAGCTGATGTAGGACTTTTTGATGATAAAGTACAGATGGATTTGAACTTTTACCATAAAAGAACGTATGATATGTTGTTCCCGGATGTGGCGATACCTACTTCTTCAGGGTTCTCAACGGTTTCCAACAAGAATGCCGGAACTATGGATAATGATGGCTGGGAAGTAAACGTATATGCCAATAAGCTGTTTCAATCCAAAAATTTCAGTGTTGATTTCAGGTTTAATATATCCAATTCGATCAATAAGATTCAACAATTAAATGCTACCATTTTACAGGGTTATAATAGTTCCTTTGATTATACAAACGGAACTTATCTAACCCGGATTCAGGAAGGTAATTCATTTGGTTCAATTTATGGCTTCAGGTATAAAGGCGTTTACCAATACGACAAGTTTGTAGCCGGTTCGCAGGACAATGCACCCGTAGCACGCACCGAAAAAGGAGAAGTAATTCTTGATGACAAAGGAGATCCTGTGAAAATGACGTTCAATTATTATGAAAACAAAGGGGTAACAGCCTATACTTTCCGCGGAGGCGATGCTAAATATGAAGACATCAATCATGATGGAAATATTGACGAACAGGATATTGTTTATTTAGGCAACTCGAATCCACTCTTCAATGGAGGTTTCGGTCCAACATTCCGCTACAAGGATTTCTCTTGTACTGCATTCTTTAATTATCGATATGGAAATAAAATAGTAAATGCTGCCAGAATGTATGCCGAAAACATGTATTCTACAGATAACCAAAGCATTGCAGTTAACTGGCGTTGGCGTAAAGATGGTGATATCACTCAAATACCAAGGGCGTTGAGTAATTATAATGGGAATGGTGGTTACAACTGGTTAGGTAGCGACCGGTTTGTAGAAGATGGTTCCTTTTTACGCTTAAAATACTTACAGTTCAATTATTCTGTACCTAAAGTAATGTTAAAGAAAATGCAGGTAAACCGCGTTAGTTTATATGTTACCATTAATAACTTATTTGTGTTGACAAAATATACTGGCGTAGATCCTGAAGTCGGATATGGAACATTGGGAGTTAGTCAGGACTTTGGACAAACTCCACGATCTAAAGATTTGACTTTTGGATTAACTGTTGGATTATAATTTATTAGAATATGAAAAATACAAAAATTATTATATCAATCATTGTTCTCTCGCTTGGATTGGGAGGTTGTACTGATTGGTTGAGTATCCGTCCAGAAGGTGAAACTGTTTTGGATGATTTCTGGAAATCGGAATCGCAGGCTACCTCTGTACTTGCTTCGTGTTACAAAGGATTGTCCAACTATGATTGTATGGAGCGGATGTTAGTTTGGGGCGAAGTGCGTTCCGACAATGTGGTTTCGGGGGCTATTATAGCACCAGATTTAGTAAAGGTCCTGAACCAGAATATATCTCCAACAAATGTTTATGCTAATTGGGCATCATTCTATAGTGTAATTAATTATTGCAATACTTTTCTGCACTATGCTCCTGGAGTTATGAATTCAGATCAGAATTTTACACCGACTAAACTTCATTCATTAGAATCAGAGGCGTTGGCAATTCGTGCTCTTTGTTATTTCTACCTTGTAAGAGCTTACAAAGAAGTGCCATTGGTGCTCGATCCAAGTGTCAATGATACACAAAATTATGACATTGCAAAATCGACTGAACGTCAGATTTTTGATCAAATCATTTCCGATTTGCTTACAGCACAAAAATATGCCCGTATAGTATACACAAAGGGTGAATATAATAAAGGACGTTTTACATTAACATCTATTAATGCCTTGTTAGCCGATGTATATTTATGGGATCAACAATATGCTAATTGCGTTACAGCATGTAACAGTGTTTTGTCAGATAATGCATTAGAATTAGTTGCAGGCGAGAATATGATTAGTGATGTTTTTTACAAAGGCAATTCTACCGAAAGCATTTTCGAACTTCAATTTGACAAAAAAGATATACAATATAATTACCTGGTGAATAATATGTATGGATTATTCAGTTGGGAAATTGGTTCTCTACTTAGTTTTCCTACATACTTAACACGTAGCGGTGAATATAGCCCGTTTAATTATTCAGCATCGGCAGTTAAAGAAAGTCAGAATGATATTCGGGAAACTAATTTTTACGGTACATCTATCAATGGAACCGGGTATTCAATTTATAAATATGCGTTGAGTCAATGCACATTGAATTCAGATCAGACTGTAACCCCGGTTTACCGATCTAGTGGGAGTACCACCAACTGGATACTTTACCGTCTATCTGATGTAATGTTAATGAAGGCTGAAGCGCTGGTTCAGCTAGGCAATGATGATGACCTGAAAGAAGCTTTGCATATGGTAAATATTACCTATCGCCGGTCAAATATTAATTCAGATAGTTTGCAGTTTATCAATTACGGTGATAAAGGGTCAATAGAAAAGTTAGTACTCCGAGAACGTCAGCGTGAGCTAATGTTTGAGGGAAAACGTTGGTTTGATTTAATGCGTTTAGTGCGCAGGAACAATGATACTAGTGCAGCATTGGCATATATTAATCCAAAACTCTCGGGAGATGTGTTGGGTAAAAATAAAATGTCAGTCCTTGATGCTTTGTATATGCCTATAGCTAAATCGGAACTTGAAGTTAATCCTAACTTAATTCAGAATCCATTTTACGAAAATACCTCTACACTATCTTATTAATTGTAAAAGAATTTAAGCCATGAAAAAGAATATATTTCGTAAACCACTTTACAAACTGCATTCAATATGTGTTTTGTCAATGATATTAGTCGCATCTTTTGTTTCTTGTGTAGATAATCCGGAAGATATTACCACAGAAACAAAAGAAATAATGGGAGATTATCTAAAGAACCGTCCGGAGCAATTTTCAGAATTTACCCGGTTGCTTGACACTACCCAAGTATTGGGTTTAGTGGATGCCTATGGAAAATACACCATGTTTGCTCCAAACAATGCTGCCATGAAAGCCTTTTATGACGCAAAAGGAAAAGCATCTTTGAAAGAATTCCCTCTGGATACTCTAAAAAAGATTGCATACGATCATATTATCAAAGGGTATAATGTAAGAACAGAAAACTTCATCGAGGGTTTAATGCCTTTTCTTACTATGAGTGAACGCTTTGTGGCAACCGGGAGTAGGACAGTAAATAATGTATTTGAATATACGGTTAATGAAAAATCGATAATATTAATAAAAGATATTGAAGTAAGTAATGGTATTATTCATGTGGTTGATCGTGTATTGGACCCCTCAGATGCAAATATATCACAAGCCATAAAAAACAACAAAAGGTTCTCAATTTTTAGTGCCGCTTTGGTTGCTACCGGACTGAGTGATAGTTTGTATGCAGTAAAAGACGATAGGTATGATCCTAAAAACTATTCTTATATAGATGTAACCTTTATTCAAGGAGGAGGTTCAAAAGATGAAATACCGGTTTCGAGGAAATTTGGATATACAGTGCTGATGGAGAGCGATTCTATATTGAAAATAAAATATGGCATTAGCACTCTGGACGATTTGAAAAGTTATGCTGCACAAAATGTTTATAATGAGGATCCAGCTGATGCAAGTGTTACGAACTTAACCGATAGACGGAACTCTTTGAATAAATTCATTGCTTATCATATGATAAACAAGAAGCTGACCAAAACTAAATTTATAGATGACTATGATACGGATCATATGATTAAAACATTTGACATTTTTGAGTATATCGAAACGATGTGCCCAAATACTCTTATCGAAGTTAAAAAAGAAAGATCATCAGGTCTGAGCAATTTGATCAACAAATCAGTGGAAACAGGCGAAGTTGTACAAATTATTGCTCCCGACTCAGATGCTGTCAATGGAGTTTATCACGAAATTGATAGAATATTGATTTACAATGCAAGAGTAGCCGGCGAATTATCAAGTAAACGTATACGTATGGATGCTGCAGCTTTCTTTCCAGAGCTGACGAATAATAACATGCGTTATTACGATCCATTAAAACCCCGTTCGTGGGTATTCCCGCCAAATTACATTGACCGTTTAAAGTGCTCAGCTTCAACTCGCTTTTGTTATTTGAATGCTTGCGACTCTTATTTGGATTATCAAGGAGATGAAATTTATTTAAAAGGGATGTATGACTTTTCGTTGATAACCCCTCCCGTACCTGCCGGAACTTATGAAGTAAGGCTTAGCTATCAACCAACTCCCGGTCGTGGAGCCGCTCAATTATATTGGGACGATGTGCCCTGCGGAATTCCATTAGATTTAAGAATTCTGGCAAATGATCCGTTGATTGGTTGGGTGCTGCCCGGTCAGGACCCGGCAGATCCTCAGGGCTTAGAAAATGATAAAATGATGAAAAATCGTGGTTACATGAAAGGACCTAATTCATACAAAGATGTAAATGGGCGCTTTTATGGTAAGGCAATTGGCCGTCAGAGTGCCAACTCGTTGAGAAGAGTTTTGGGTACTTATACATTTACGAAATCAAGTACGCACAAATTCACCGTTAAAGCGGTGCGCGAAGGTCAGTTTATGATGGATTTTCTTGAATTTGTTCCTGTTGAGCTCATCGAAAGTGAAGGAATAGATTAAATATTTCTCTTGTTTTAAAAATTTATTCAAAAGAATGATTCTTCAGAAAAATACGAAATTCATTCTTATTGATTGATATTAAATTTAAAAAATGAAAAATCGAATGAAAAAAAAGATATTGAAATCTATTTTTAGTGTAATCACCTTAATATCTGTTGCTTTGGCTTCATGTACAGATGTTTGGGATTCGCATTATGCCAAAGTTAATAGTCAGAGAAGCACTTTGAATTTGTATGAGTATATGAAAAGTCAACCAAATTTGAGTCGTTTCACCCAAATGCTTGAAATTGCAGGTTACGACAGTATTTTAAGCAAGCCACAGACTTACACTGTATGGGCACCGGTTAACAGTGCGTTGCAGAGTGTTAGTATGACTGATACTGCAGCAATAGATGAGATTGTAAAGAATCACGTAAGCCGATTCTCAACCCCGACCTCTAATGTTGATTCAAAAGAGATTTACATGATATCTAAAAAGTTTATCGTATTCAAAAGATTGGGAAGTGGTTTCACATTTGGTGGTATTCCTATTATTAGCGACAGTTCAAATGTGGCTACAGCCAACGGAATTTTACACTGTATCAGTGGTTATGTTCCTTATCTGACTAATATTTGGGAATTCATTGGTAAAACTCCGGAACTTGATTCGTTAAAAGCATATTTGTATTCACAAAGTGTTTTCAAATTTGATCCGATAGCAAGTGTGGAGATTGGAACAAACGAAAACGGATTATCAATTTACGACTCGGTGATTACATTTTCAAACCCAGTATTAGATAAAATAGGACGAATTTATTTGGAAGACAGTATTTATACCGCAATACTGCCAACAAATGCTGCTTGGATCAAATCCTATAATCAGATTAAATCCTATTATAAAACCCTGGCAAGCGATGGTGGAGTAGCCAAACAGCGTTTGAACACCCAAATGGCAATTGTGAATAGCATGATATTCAAGAGGTTGGTGGCGGATCCATTTTCACTGGACACCTTAGTTTCTACTACAGGGAGTATTTTCAGAAACCCCGGATACTTGTTTACCGGCTCCACGAAGTATGAGTTAAGCAATGGATTGGCTTATGTCACTGATTCAATCCGTATGAAAGCTTCAGACTCATATCAGCAAAGCATAAGAGTAGAAGCCGAGAACTCCAGTTACGGTAGATCTGCATTTAACTCAACGCTGGCTGTTTTGTCTAGCCTCGGGTCTGTATTTAACGACTCTGTTTCAGCTAACAAGTATCTATACATAGAGCCTACTTCTCCTAGTAACCAAAGTCCGAGTACAGCTTGGTTTCCTATTCCGAATACATTGTCAGGTAAATACAATGTATATTGTGTATTTATACCACCTACTATAAAACAAGAGAATTCTGCCAAAAAGAGCAAAGTGCGATTTTATTTGTCGTACATTAATACTTCTGGTGCGAAGGTTGACAGTGCGCTTGTATCGAATGCACACACCATTTACACCACTCCTCCAGTCGATAAGAAAAATATTTTCTTTACAACTAATGCCGATTCTATGACTAAATTATTCGTAACCCAGATTACTTTTCCTTATTGCAATCTTTTTGAAAAAGGTATGGCTACTTCTAAGATAAGCTTTAAACTTAAAGTGGAAAGTGCTACAACAATTATTGAATCAGTAATTCCACCTTATTATGACCGAAATTTGCGAATTGATTATGTTATTTTAGAACCTGCTCAATAGAAATATGTATAATAAATAATTAGAATGAGTATGAAAATTTACAAATATATATTAGACATGAACAGGATTATAAGACTGATGCTTTTGGTAGGTTTCGTGTTTGCGGTATTTCATGCAGATGCAGCTGAGCCGGACAATAAAATGGAGGTGAGGGGTATTGTTCGTGATGCACACACAAAAAAACCAATCATGGCAGCCCAAATCAGTATCTTAAACAATAAACAAACAACTACCACTGATGAAAATGGGCATTTTAAAATAATAGTACCCAACAATAATTTATCGCTGACAGTTTCAGCTTATGATTATAATGTGCAGGAATTTCCTGTACAAGGTTCCGATTCGGTTGTTATTAATCTTTACCCGGAAGTATTCAGCAATTATTATAAAAAGATTAACGGAGTTACCGGTTTGGCCGATAACTCTATGCTGGCAACTGCTATAAAAGGCACTTCAGATTTAAACCGGTCTCAGGCTTATACAGCTGACGAAGCTCTGCAAATAGAGTTTGGAGGTGGCGTAAGGGCTATCTCGCGTTCAGCATTATCAGGTATTGGCTCATCGCTTTTTATTCGGGGATTGAATTCCATCAATGCAAATGCGCAACCTCTTTTTGTAGTTGATGGTGTTGTTTGGAACAATGCGTATGATCAACCATCTATTCATCAGGGATATTACGCAAATCCACTCAATAATATCGATATGAATGATATTGAGAGTATTTCTGTAATGAAAGATGGAACATCAGTTTATGGTAGTAAAGCCTCGAATGGTATTATCTTCATAAAAACGAAAAGAAGCACCGGAATGGTTACTAAAATAAACCTGAACATTGTAACAGGCTTTACTACTGCACCAACCAATCTTCCTGTTATGAACAGTGTTGAGTACAAAACTTATGTTACAGATATTCTTGGAAGTGCAGGATTGTCAAATGCTGATATTGCAAATTTACCGTATCTGAATGATAATCCGAAGCGGTCTACTTATAACATGTATCACAATGATACCAATTGGGGGAATGAGATATATCAGACTGCAGTAACTAAAAACTACTCCATCAGTGTAAATGGTGGTGATGAAAAAGCAATGTATTATTTTTCATTGGGATATACAGGTAATAATGGCGTAGTTAAAACCACCAATCAGGAACGATATAATATGCGGTTGAATGGTGATATAAATATGACAGACTATTTTAAGTTGGGAATCAATGCAGGATTTGCCAGAACAGTAAGAACATTAGTCGACGATGGAGTTAATAATTACACTTCGCCTACGTGGATGAGTTTAATTAAATCTCCTTTTTTGAGCCCAAATACGTTTACTTTCACCGGTGAAAGAACAACAGAATATTCCAGTGCAGATATTTTCAATATTGGCAACCCTGCAGCTATAATTCAATATTCAAATAATACCGTGAAACAAGACTATTTTAATTTCAGTGTAAAACCTGAAATTAAAATAAATTCGAATTTGAAATTTACCGAAAATTTCGATTATACCCTTAATAAGTCGAATGAAGATTACTATAGGCCATATCTTTATGCAGCTCCGGTCAATGTAGATGGGGTTGGATATTCTTATAATGCCAGAGAAAGTCAGGTGTCTCGAAATAATTCTATTTTTTCAGATGCAAGACTTAGTTTTGAGAAGAAAATGGGTGCGTTCTCGAAATGGAATGCAGTAATAGGTTCGCGCTATATAATAAATAATTTTGTTTCGGATTATGTTGAAGGACATAATTCAAGATCAAATATTTCAATAAATCTTCCCGGAAGTTTTTCGGATTTATACACAACTGGTTTATATAACTATACTAAGTCAATTTCAAATTACATTGATATTGACTATAACTATGGTAACCGTTTTCTTATTAATGCCACTGCGGCAATGGATGCTTCTTCACGTTTTGGTAAAGAAACAGCAAGCGGGTTTAATTTACTTGGTCACACATGGGGCGTTTTTCCGTCAATAAACGGTGCTTGGATAGTAACGTCTGAAAAATTCATGAAATCAGTTCCTTTTATCAATCTTATGAAAATCCGGGGCGGTTATGGAGTTACCGGAAACGACGATATTAAAGATTATCAAACACAGGCATATTTCTCATCCATTCGTTTCTCAGGTGTTTTGAATGGTATGATACTTTCAAGCCTTGCAAATCCTACCATCCAATGGGAAACTACAGGAAGGGCAAATCTTGGACTTGACATGAATATGTTAAACGAACGTTTGTCTTTGTCTGTAGACTTATATACGAGTGTTACCGATCATCTTCTAGTGATGAAAGATTTTCAGGATGCAGTAGGTCTTGGTTCATATTGGACAAACGAAGGGAAAATCTCAAACAAAGGAATTGAAGTCAGTTTAAATGCCCGGCTAATTAACATGAAAAATTTCCATTGGGAGTTAGGGCTTAATACAGGACATTATGTAAATAAAATTATAAGTTTGCCTAATGGTTCATTCACAACAGATGTGTACGATGGACAAGTTCTGACAGATGTTGGAAATTCGGCTGGATTATTCTTCGGATTTAAAACAAACGGAGTTTATGCTACTGAAAAAGCAGCTGCTGACGCTAACCTGAAAATTCTGAATGGTAATGGAACATACAGTAATTTTGGAGCTGGTGATGTAGTTTTTGTTGATAAACCTGATGCAACCGGAAAACTTGATGGTATTATCGATAATAATGACAAACAAGTTATTGGCAATCCAAATCCGACTCTATACGGATCGATATCGAATAAATTCTCATTTAAGAATTTTACACTTTCTGCATTATTCACTTATTCTTACGGAAATCAGGTCTATAATTATGGACGCAGCCAGTTGGAATCTTCAAAAGACTATAGCAATCAGTCTACTGTGGTTTTAGCTCGATGGACCAGCGAAAATCAAATTACAACTCAGCCTAAAGCCGTTTTTGGTGATCCAATGGGTAATTCACGTTTCTCAGATCGTTGGATTGAAGATGGCTCATATCTTCGTCTTAAAACGTTGATGCTTTCATATAACCTTCCAATAAAAAGTAATTTCCTGGAAGGTATGAACATATGGATATCAGCTAATAATATATTTACTTTGACTAAATATCTGGGGGCTGACCCTGAATTCTCATCAAACAATGCAGTTTTATTTCAGGGAGTTGATGCCGGCTTACTACCGTTCAGCCGTAACTATAATGTCGGTTTGAAGTTTAGTCTGTAATCTTAAAAACAAAGGAAAAATGAATACAAAAAATACAGATATGAAGAAAATGAGCAGATCAGTGATGTCCCTTCTTATAGCCTCTGTTTTCCTGATTGGGTGTACTGATATGCTAACAGTTGATACAAAGTTATTGACCACTAAGGATCAATATAATCTTAATGCGCCCGGAGATTCGGTATACTCCACAATTGGAGTTTTGTCGCGTTTGCAAAAGCTGGTTGACAGTTATGTATTGTTGGGTGAATTACGGGGCGACTTGATGAATACCAGCACAGCTTCTGACAACTCTTTAAGAGAAATTAATAATTTCAATATTTCGTCGGGTAATACTTATGTCAACATTAAAGATTATTACGATGTAATTAATAATTGTAATTATATAATTCATAATCTTGATACTGCGGTTGTTGACCGTGGACAACAGTTGAAACTAAGAGAATATACTGCAATGAAAGCTGTCAGAGCATGGACATATATGCAACTAGCATTAAATTTTAAAATAGCAAAATTTTATGACAAGCCCATTCTCACTGTTGCTGATGCTGAAAAAACGTATACTGAATCTACCATGGCCGAATTGGCTGACATTTTAATTGCCGATCTAGAGCCGATTAAAAATGTTCCAAACCCGAATATAGGAATTAGCTCGAAATATTACTTCCCTATTCGCTTTATATTGGGTGATTTGTATCTATGGAGAGCATCATTAAACGGTAACATCGCCGATTATGAAAAAGCTGCTACCGAATATCACTATTTGATGTACAATAATGGTTTGATCATCAATGGAAGGCTGGATCCTAATACTAAACTTCCCGCTACAAATTCTACCATTTCATATTGGACACCGGTAAACAATACCATTAGCTCAAGTGCCAACTTGTATTGGATGCAATCATTTGTGTATTCTTCACCAGAGGCTATAACTATTGTAGCTTGTCCAACTGATTATGGGCAGAAGTTCTATCTTGATAGTTTAAATAATCAGCATAAAATTGTTCCATCGGCGAAGGCAATCAGCAATTGGGATAACCAGACTTATTATTTAAATGAAGCATCCAATTCGCAAGGTGATTTGCGGAAATACGGCTCTATTTCATACAGCGCCGCCACTAATTCCAAGGCTGTTACCGATTATACATTCTCGGGAGTGACTGCCGATTCGTACCTCATTTACAAATATAAAGCGTACAATCAAAATGTTGTAGTTTATCGTTCGTCGTTGCTGTACTTGCGTTATGCTGAAGCTGTAAACCGACTGAATAAGCCCAAGTTAGCTTTTGCCGTGCTGAAGTTCGGATTGAACAGCACCACTATTAATAATGAAAAAATTGTTCCGGCCAAAGAAAAAGGCTCGTCTGTGCCAGAATATATGGCCTTTTCCGATTCCAGATTTATTAATAATGTAGGTATCAGGATGCGAGGATTGGGCAATATGGATAAAGATACTACCTTCTATGCTTTGCCTAAAATGGCAAATATCAACGACTCCGTTCTTTATGTGGAAGATTTGATTCAGCAGGAGCTCGCGCTCGAAACGGCATTCGAAGGCAACCGCTTTCACGATTTAATGCGTATTGCCCTTCGCCGCATCCAAACCGGCGAAGGAACAGCTTCATATCTTGCCGATAAAGTGGCAGCTAAACACACCGAAAACAAAGAAGCTATCCGTACCAAATTAATGGATACTGAAAACTGGTACATCCGAAAATAAATTCAGGTGTTTTTTGAAACCGGAACAGCTTTAATTCTTCGGATTGAAGCTGTTCCGGTTTTTATATCATTCCTGTTTCCAATTTATCTTTGTACTTTTGCAGGCACAAATCAGTGCACAATGCTAAAAATAATAAAACCTTATATGATGCCCATTGCCATTACGGCAGGAGCCATTTTCTACCCCTTTTTCAATTATTTGGCGTTCCTGACGCCTTACCTTATTTTCACGATGCTTTTTCTCACCTACTGCAATCTGAAGATGGATGATGTACGTCTATCAAAGTTGCATGGCTGGATGATTGCCATTCAGGTGTTGGGAAGTTTGGTGGTTTACTTTTTGCTGGCTCCGGTTAATATCATTCTGGCACAAGGAGCCATGATTTGTATTCTGGCTCCCACGGGTACTGCTGCGCCGGTAATTACCGGCATGCTTAAAGGCGATGTGGCCAGTGTGACTGCTTACAGCCTGCTCAGCAATATGACTGTGGCGGTGGCTGCCCCGGTTATATTCTCATTCGTGGGAAGTTATCATACTATGCCTTTTCTGGATTCGCTGTGGGCCATCTCGCAAAAGGTGATGTTTCTGTTGCTGATTCCATTCCTCGTGGCATTGGTGCTGCGGAAGCTCACTCCAAAAGTAACGACGGCCATCGGACGTTATTCGGGCATTTCGTTTTATATATGGACGGTCGCGCTTTGCGTGGTTTCAGGGCGGACTGTAAGTTTTATCATTGAGCAGTCCGATTCCAATTATTGGATTGAAATACTGGTAGCTGCAGCTGCTTTTGTGGCTTGCGCGGGACAGTTTTTGGCGGGGCGGAAAATTGGTAGCATGTATGACAAAACCATTGCCGGCGGACAAGGGCTGGGACAAAAAAATACTATCCTGGCTATTTGGATGGCACAAACCTATCTGAATCCCATTGCTTCCATTGGACCCGGAGCTTATGTGCTCTGGCAAAACATGGTGAACTCGTATCAGGTGTGGCTGAAGAGGAAGAGTTTGTAGCCTATAGTCCGATTTCCTGTTTGAATACCTTCTTTTCTTTACTTTTCAACGCTTTATTTTTCTTTTCTTCCTCCATTTGGGCTCTTGATTTACTTTGGGTGACAATGTAAACGCCAGAGAAAACGAGTAACCCGGCTAATGCCTGTTCATATCCGAAAGTATCAATCCCGATAAAAATTGCCACCAGTGAAGCCATAATCGGTTGTATGTAGTTATACATACTCAATGTTGTGGGCCGAAGTACTTTTTGTCCGATAGGAATAAGCAGATACCCAAGGAAAGTGGCAAATAAAACCACATAAACGACCCTCCAATAAGTTCCGGCTGAGAGCAGCGTAAAATCGGTTTGCATAATTGGATTGTAACAAAACGGAAAACAAACAATGGTGCCAAACAGAAACATCCACTTCATAATAGTGATGGGCGAATACCGCATTATCAGGTTTTTGAAAAGTGTGAGATAAACGGCAAATGAAGCAACAGCGCCAAACACAATCACATTTCCCCAGAAATTACTTTCCCCCACCTGGCCTGTATGGTTGTTGAATACAATCAGCAAAGCACCTGAAGCACCAACCAATACGCCCACAGCTTTCATAAGCGTAATAGGTTCTTTGATGAAAATGGCAGCCAGTATCATAGTTACGATAGGCAGCATGGTTACTACTATGGAAGCATCAATGGGCGATGTCATTGATAATCCGACGAAGAATGGCAACTGGTTTAGTGTCAGTGCAAATAGCGATGCAAAAAATAGAAGGAGAACGTCTTTTGCAGGTACTTTTTCCTTTTCAATAAACAACGATAAAGTCCAGAAAAGAAGCATGCCGCCCGACAACCGAAAGAAGGTGAGTGCATATGGACTCAAAATTTCTGGCATAAGTGTCCGAGAGACAGGATTATTTACCCCGAATATTATATTGGCTGCAAAAAGGGAGATATGGCCAGTCAATTTTTTATTTTCCATAATGTTGAATTAAACGCACAAAGGTACTAAAAGAATTTAGTTAGAACCAAGAGCCAAGAACCAAGAGTCAAGAACTGGTATAAAAATATCCTGGCTTTAAAAGCACCCGAAAGAGGTGAGCAGATATCTGTGAATATCACGTGTGTAGTGAGTAAATAACTCATATTTAGTTTGCTTAATTGGAGAATAGTGTTTAGTTTTGTAGTCGAACACAAAATAATCCAGTCCTGGAACTATTTTTAAATTATTTACGCATGAAACAAGAACCGAAAGAACAACGCTCACTTTTCCCGGAAGAGTGTTTGTTGCGCGAGATAGCCCGCCAGCCGCGTTTGTCGATTGGAATACCCAAAGAAAACGCAGATGTTGAAACCCGGTTGGCATTGACTCCGGAGGGAGTTGCCATTGTTACAGAAGAAGGGCATAGCGTTTATGTACAGCGTGGTGCGGGTGTTCCCATGTCTTATTCCGATTTGCAGTACAGCGAAGCCGGAGCGTATATGGTTGATGATGCAGCGGAAGTCTTTGGAGCCGATATTGTGTTGAAAATTGCCCCGCCCACCCTCGAAGAGTTAAGTTTGATGCACGACCGATCGAGCATAATTTCCATGTTGCAACTCAGCAATTTATCCTCGGAATGCATTAAGCTGATGATGAGGAAAAAGATGAATTCTATCGCTTTTGAGTTGATAAAAGATGAACAAAAGGGGTTCCCTGTTGTAAGTTCCATTTCTGAAATTGAAGGAAATACGGCTATTGCCGTTGCAGCAGAGTTGATGAGCAACGAGCGTGGAGGTAAAGGCTTATTGTTGGGTGGAGTTGCCGGAATTACACCTACCGAAGTGCTGGTTTTAGGTGCCGGAATTACCGGTTCGGTAGCGGCTCGCACAGCACTGGCGTTGGGAGCGCAGGTTAAAGTATTTGATCACGATATAAATAAGTTACGCAAGATACAACACTACCTGGGGCAGCAGGTTTTTACCTCGGTTATTCAGCCGGCGGTACTTTTCAGGGCGCTGGCCACTGCCGATGCCGTAATAGGGAATCTGCGCTACATTAACGGTTCCGAACGTTTTATGGTATCCGAAGATCTGGTGAAAACCATGAAACCGGGTGCTATAATTATTGATATGAGTGTGGATCAGGGTGGATGTTTCGAAACCTCGGAGTGTCGTACACTTCAAAATCCGGTGTACGAGAGGCATGGCGTTATTCATTATTGCGTCCCTAATATCTCGGCACGTGTAGCCCGTACTTCATCCATGGCATTAAGTAATATTTTTGCGCCTATTATGCTTAAAGTTGCAAATTCAGGCAGTGTGCGGTCGGCCATTTCCGAAAGCGCAGGATTTCGTCACGGGGCTTATGTGTATGGAGGAGTATTGGTTAATAAACTTATTGGCGATTATTACGGAATTCTAGCCAATGATATTGGTTTGCTTCTGGCAGGGTATTGAAATTGTTGACAGTGGTTTCCTGATTTTCAGAAAGTGGACTTTGATGATTGTTGGGGGAAGATAATTTGATTGTAAGGAGAGTCTGGGTAAGAGAGTTTTTTATTGATGATACTTTGGTGTAAAAAGAATATATAAAAGCACTGAACACATTTAAATAAACCACTGTTTTATTCAAAACACACTACGAACCCGATGTTAAAGAAGGAAAGGTTCTGTGTGGTAACCATAAATTATTATCTTATGAAACAAACTTATCTTATTCTTGCGTTGAGCCTGTTTGTTGCATTTAATGGGTATGCGCGTAAAACACCGATTGTAAAACCTCTTACCAGTGAGGAATTTCAGCAGATTATTGCTTCGAAAACTATAACTTTGATTGATGTCCGTACTGCTGAAGAGTTTTCAGAAGGACATATTCCCGGCGCTGTGAATGTAGATGTAAACAGCCCTGATTTTGTAACAACAATAAAAGACCTGATCAAAAAGAAGCCGCTGGCTTTGTATTGCAGGAGTGGTAACCGAAGCAAACTGGCAGCAGTGAAACTGGCCAAACTTGAGGTTAAAATTTACGACCTTGATTTGGGCATTAAAGATTGGATACAAGCCGGATTTCCAATTACAAAAGAATAATATAATCTGGCTGATTGTAAGGTAGGCTGTTTTTTTATATCTTTGCAAGCCTGTTCAATAGTTATCTATAAGTTTCTTGAATAACCGATTTTGAACTGTTGATTGATAACTGATAACTAATAATGTATGCCGCTGACCCATCTTGAACCTTTAACCGACGATGAACTGATTCAAAAGGAATTTGAAGCATTGCTCGAGGATTACCGAAATACGAACCACCGCCAGAAAGTTGAGATTATCACCAAGGCCTTCAACTTTGCAAATGCAGCTCACAAGGGAATTAAACGTCGCTCGGGTGAACCATATATCTTGCACCCGTTAGCTGTGGCCCGTATTGTAGTTAAAGAAATCGGACTTGGTTCAACGTCAATTTGTTCGGCTTTGCTTCATGATGTAGTAGAAGATACGGATTATACAGTAGAAGATATTGAGAATCTTTTTGGATCCAAGATAGCTCAGATTGTAGATGGGCTGACAAAAATTTCCGGTGGGGTTTTTGCTGAGAAAGCATCGGAGCAGGCTGAAAATTTTCGAAAGTTGCTGATTACCATGTCGGAAGATATCCGGGTAATCTTGATTAAAATCTCCGACCGACTCCATAATATGCGAACCCTTGGTTCCATGCCTCTGGCAAAACAATATAAAATTGCCGGCGAAACACAATATATTTACGCTCCTCTTGCCCATCGGTTGGGGCTTTTCCGTATTAAAACCGAACTCGAAAATCTCAGTTTTAAATTTGAACACCCGGATACTTTCAAGGAAATTGAAGATAAACTGGCAGTTGACGAAGAAGCCCGTAACCAGTTCTATGACGAGTTTTCCAAGCCCATTGACCGCAGGCTTACTGAGATGGGTTATACCTTCAGGCTTCGTGCCCGGATAAAATCGGTTTATTCCATTTGGCGAAAAATGAGCACGCGCAATATCCCGTTTGAAGAAGTCTACGATATCTTGGCGGAGCGTATTATTTTTAAACCACGGGAAGGGTTGAGCGAAAAGGAACAATGCTGGATGCTTTATTCGGCCATTACGGCGCTCTATAAGCCACACCCGGAACGTATTCGCGACTGGGTAAGCACACCAAAAGCCAATGGTTACGAGGCCCTTCATGTGACTGTAATGGGCCCCGGCGGACGCTGGGTGGAAGTGCAGATTCGTAGCGAACGAATGAATGACATTGCCGAAAAAGGGCTGGCGGCTCACTGGAAATACAAATCGGGTGAAACAGATGAATCGGAGCTGGATAAATGGTTGAAAACAATAAAAGAGCTGCTTGAAAATCCGGAACCGAATGCCATTGACTTCATGGATACGTTCAAGTTGAATCTTTTTGCTTCAGAAATATTTGTATTTACGCCAAAAGGTGAAATTAAAACCATTGCGCAGGGTGCAACCGCACTCGATTTTGCGTATTCCGTCCACTCCGATTTAGGAAACCATTGTATTGGCGCTAAAGTGAATCATAAGTTGGTTCCTCTCAGTTATAAGCTGAATAGTGGTGACCAGATTGAAATCCTGACTTCCAAAAAACAAACTCCACAACTTGAATGGCTTGATTATGTTACTACGGCCAAAGCTAAAACGAAACTCAAGACATTATTTAAAAAGGAAGAAAAGGTTTTGATGGCCGAAGGCCAGAAACTTATTGAAAATGTATTGGCTTCGCTCGGATTAAAACCTGAGAATGAAAATATAGTACGCATTCTTAATTATTTTAGCATTACCCAGCGGAATGAACTGTATTTGCAGGCCGGAAAAGAGTTGCTGAACATGGATGAGATGGCAAAGAATATTTTTAAACCCAAAACCCAGAATGTTTTTGTAAAATACCTGAAGATGCCTTTCGGAGGCTCTGTTGACAATAAACAGTCCCAGACAGTGCCTATTGACAGTAAAATAGATAAGAAGAAATCAGTCAAACTAACGGAAGAAAATGCAGGGAAAACATATACGTTTGCCGAATGTTGCCATCCTATTCCGGGCGATGATGTGCTAGGGTATGTTGATGAGTCGGAAATGATTATCGTTCATAAACGCCAGTGCCCTATTGCTGCCAAGCTGAAAAGTAGTTACGGAGAACGTTTAATTTCACTTGATTGGGCTACCCATAAGGCGCTTTCATTTGTGGAAGTGTTGGAGATAAGAGGTATAGATAAAAAAGGGGTACTGATTGAAATTCTCAAAGTTATCTCCGAAGGTTATGGCGTGAATATCAATAAAATGAATATTGAAACCGATGCCGGTATTTTTGTTGGGCGATTCCATATTTATGTCCACGATACAGAGGAAATTAATAATTTGTGCAAAAACATAATTAAAATCAAAGAAATAAATTCCGTACAACGAATTCAGGAATAAGCTATTAGCAAATAAAAAAAGATGTCCAATCGGGGACACCTTTTTTTGTTTATAGAATTTTGTTGCAAATGTTCTAAATTCGATTTGCTGAATTAATTGTTAGTGCTTCTCGTGTCTTTTACTACTACGTCGTGAGCACCACCTTCGATAATGCTGGTTGAAGAAACTAATGTGATTTTGGCATTCTGTTTCAGGTCATCAAGATTGATTACACCGCAGCTTCCCAGTGTCGATTTTATTTTTCCTAATGTAATGTCCAGGTTGTCTTTTAATTTCCCGGCATATGGAACAAAACTGTCTACGCCTTCTTCAAACTTCAGGTTTTCACTTCCGCCCATATCGTAACGTTGCCAGTTGCGTGCGCGGTTTGAACCTTCTCCCCAGTATTCTTTCATGTAGTTGCCGTTTACCATCAGTTTTCGGGTCGGGCTTTCATCGAAACGTGCAAAATAGCGTCCCATCATTATAAAATCGGCTCCCATTGCCATTGCCAGCACCATGTGATAATCCTGAACAATACCTCCATCGGAGCAAATTGGGACATAAACTCCTGTTTCGCGAAAATACTCATCGCGGGCCTCTGCCACTTCGATAAGCGCTGTAGCTTGTCCACGTCCGATACCTTTTTGCTCTCGGGTAATACAGATAGAACCACCACCAACGCCAACTTTTACAAAATCGGCACCGGCCTTTGCTAGGTAAAGGAATCCGTCTCTGTCAACCACATTTCCGGCTCCAACTTTTACGTGTTCGCCGAACGAGGTTTTGATATATTCAATTGTTTCTTTTTGATAAACAGAAAAGCCGTCAGATGAATCGATGCACATAACATCTACACCGGCTTCAATCAGTGCAGGGACACGTTCCTTGTAGTCACGGGTATTGATACCGGCACCTACCAGCAGTTTCATGTTGTCGTCCGAAAGTTCGTTTGGATTGGCTTTGTGATTTTCATAGTCCTTGCGAAACACAAAATATTTCAGGTTCTGATCTTCATCAATAATAGGTAGGCAGTTCAGTTTGTGGTCCCAGATTATATCGTTTGCTTCGCTGATGGAAATTCCGAACGCTCCGGTGATAAGTTTTTTAAACGGAGTCATAAACTCTTTAACCTTCGTGTCAGGGTTGTCCCTGGTTATGCGGTAATCGCGCCCTGTTACAATGCCCAGTAGTTTACCCTGTGATGTTCCATCCTCAGTTATTCCAATTGTGCCATGTCCGGATCTTTCTTTCAACGCAATTACATCACTTAAAGTGTGTTCCGGAGTCAGGTTGGCATTACTCACAACAAACCCGGCCTTGTAACTTTTTACTTTGAATACCATTTCTGCTTGTGTTTCAATTCCCTGAGAACCGAAAATGAAAGAAAGGCCTCCGTAGCGCGCAAGTGCAATAGCCATTTTATGGTCAGAAACAGATTGCATGATAGCTGATACAAACGGTATGTTGAGAGAAATCGGAGCCTTTTCTCCTTTGCGGTATTTTACAAGTGGAGTTCTCAGCGAAATATTCCCCGGATTGCATTCTTCGGTAGTTAATCCCGGAATCAATAAGTATTCGCTGAAAGTTCTTGAAATGTCGTTTAAAATATGTGCCATATAAGGGTTGAATAAAAGTTTTGCAAAGATAGCCAAAATTCAATTACCAGTCAAATATTTTATAAATTCTTCAAATTCCATATCTTGCCAAATGGGTGTGTTGAGATAATATCCTGTTATTTCGTTGGTCAATAAAGTCGGGAGTGAATTATATGGCCTTTATATTTCGATTAATAATTGCTAAAATTCCGTTCGCTTTTTTTTTATTTCAGATTTTAAATGATAACTTTGCAAAGCTTTTTTGAGATACAATACAACAAAACAAATAAAATCTCGTTTAAATCCAGATAGATTCGACAGTATTAGGTCAAAGTTTATGTAATATATAAAATAATTTATGAAACGAGCATTCATGCAGTCATTAACTTCGCTGACCGTTGGTTCACAAAAGATAATGAAAATCTGATATGCGAGTTCTTCCGATGTCTCGGGACAAGCTATTTGACAATTAAAAAACAAATTTTTTACACATGAAATCACCAGTAATTACGTTATTAACTTTTCTTGCTTTCTCAGGAAGTTTACTCGCCCAGTCAGCTGATCCTGTACTTATGACCATTAATGGTAAACCGGTATTGAAATCGGAGTTTGAATACATTTACAACAAAAACAATACGAACAATTCGTTGGATAAAAAAACGCTTGACGAATATGTGGATTTGTTTGTGAATTTCAAATTAAAAGTAGAAGAAGCCAAAACGCAGGGAATCGATACTACAGCTTCGTTTGTAAACGAATTGTCCGGTTATCGCTCTCAACTGACAAAACCCTATTTAACCGATACGAAGGTCGATGAAGCGTTGCTTCGAGAGGCTTACGACCGTTCGAAAGAAGATGTGGATGTTAGTCATATCCTGATTCGTATTCCGCAAAATGCAACTCCGGCTGACACATTGAAAGCCTGGAATGAAATAAATGCTATCGGGAAACGCCTGCAAAAAGAAGATTTTGGTAAAGTGGCCAAAGAGGTCTCTGAAGATGAATCGGCTAAAGATAATGATGGGAATAAGGGCAATGAAGGCCATATTGGTTGGGTTTCAGCATTCCGCACCGTTTATCCTTTTGAAACAACAGCTTATAATACGCCGGTGGGAACCATTTCAAAACCCGTTCGTACCAATTTCGGTTACCATATTGTAAAGGTACATGCGCGTAGAAATACATTGGGTGAGATTTTGGCCTCACATATCATGATTTTCGCTTCGAAGGAAGAAAATGAGACAAATAAAAAAGCCAAAGCAACAATTGACTCGCTGTATCAACGCGTGTTGGCGGGTGATGATTTCGGAACTTTGGCCAAAAATTATTCGCAGGATAAAGGCTCGTCGGTTAAAAACGGTGAATTGCCCTGGTTCGGTGCCGGACGCATGGTTCCTGAATTTGAAATGGCGGCATTTGCATTGAAAAATGTTGGTGATGTTTCTCAACCAATTCAATCGGCTTACGGATGGCATATCATTAAACTGATAGATAGAAAAGGATTGGCTTCTTACGATGAACTGAAATCGGAATTAGAACGCAAAGTTAAACGTGACGAACGTGCAAATCGCGGACAACAGGTATTCGTAGCTAAATTGCGTACGGATTACAACTATAAACTGAATGCTGCTAATTTACAGGAATTTGCTATGCTGCTTACGGATCGTACCTTGGGCGACTCAATATTTATGGTTGAAGCTGCTAAATTAAACAAACCACTTTTCGGTTTTGCCGGTAAAGAATATTCCCAGGCTGATTTTGCTAAATATCTGAAGAAAAGTACAAATTCTGAAAAAAGTATTCCTTCAGAAATAATTGACGAGAAGCTGAATGCTTTTGTTGATGCGGAATTATTAGCTTACGAAGATAAGCACCTGGAGAAAAAATATGATGATTTCCGCTTTTTGATGCAGGAATATCATGATGGAATCCTGTTGTTCGAAGTAAGTAACAAAGAAGTTTGGGACAAAGCATCGAAAGATACCGAGGGACTGGCTAAATACTTTGATACCCATAAGGCGGATTATACCTGGGAAAAACCTCACTTCAAAGGACGTGTCATTTCGTGTAAGGATAAAGCAACTTTGAAAGCCGCGAAATCAATCGTTCAGAAATCGCACAACGATTCAATTGACAAATACCTGCGTACACGTTTAAATGACAGCATTCAGTATGTCAAAATCGATAAAGGGTTGTATGTACAGGGTGAAAATAAGGTCGTTGATAACCAGATTTTTAAAGCGAAAGAGAAACTCGTTCCTGCAACCGATTACCCTTTTGTATTCGTTTCGGGTAAATTGCTGAAGAAAACACCTGAAGATTATACCGATGTCCGCGGTTTGGTAACTGCTGATTATCAGGAATACCTGGAGCAGGAGTGGATTAAAGCCCTTCGTGCCAAATATCCTGTCAGTGTAGATCAGAATATCTTGAAAACGGTTAAGAAAAACTAATAATATAACGGCGCAAAAATAAAAGTCATACCTTTGGCTTTTATTTTTGCGTTTTTATTTCTACAAGTTCTCGTTTCTCCAATTTTTTTTGCACATGAATAAGTTACTCCTTATACCGGTTCTTTTTCTGACTCTGGTCATTGCAAGTTCGTGTGCACCCAAAACGCCCGATGTGGCGCGTAAACCTTTGCTCGAAGTGGAAGGTAAATTCCTGTATGAAGATGAAATCCAGAAGATAATTCCGCCTAATGTCAGTGATTCGGACAGTATAAACATTGCCCGGAGTTTCATTAAAAAATGGGTGACAGACGTATTGTTGTACGAAAACGCTAAACGCAACATCAGCAATAAAAGTGAGATTGACGAATTGGTGGAGAGTTACCGTAAATCACTTATCATTCACCAATACCAGCAAAGACTGATTGACCAACGTTTGCCAAAAGAACCTTCTGAGGCTGATATTAAAACATTTTACGACCAATACAGCGACCAACTTGTCTTGAAAGAAAGCATTATAAAAGGGCTTTTGCTCGTTGTTCCGGCAAAAGCTCCCAAGCTGGCCAATGTCCGGAGCTGGGTGCAGTCAGGGAATATAAAAGCGCTTGAAAGTATCGAAAAATACAGCATCCAGAATGCCATAAGCTATGATTATTTTGGCGATAAGTGGTTGACTTTTTCAGAGGTGCTGAAAAAAATCCCTGTTCAGGTAGAAGATCCTGCCACTTTTTTGGCTTCGCGCAAGTTTGTAGAAGTGTCGGATAGCGCACAGCATTATTTCCTTCGTATTGAATCATATCGGAATTCCGGTCAGGTGGAGCCTTTCGAAATGGCCAAAAGCAGAATATCCAATATATTACTAAACAAGCAAAAGGGTGACTTTATTACCAAATTTGAAGATGACCTGTATAACGATGCAGTGAAAGATGAAACGGTAAACTTCTTCAAGAAATAACTTTGCTATTGTTCTACTAAATTAAACATATAATGGAATAATAGTTTAACCCGTAGTGCATTTGGAATATAAGTAGCTGTGGAGCACTTTTTACCTAATAACACGTTTATTTCGTACCATTGATTCTCTATATTTTCTCTTTTGGGAATCAAATTTTTCCAATAAACCTA
>Ga0079306_1000169_pt1 | contig 75563 bp, 67 predicted proteins | sample Methanotroph_Enr_FD_79181 | JGI IMG/M metagenome (GOLD analysis project Ga0079306, IMG submission 79181) | Enriched soil microbial communities from Old Woman Creek wetland in Ohio, USA - Methanotroph_Enrichment_5 | ecosystem: Environmental > Terrestrial > Soil > Wetlands | place: USA: Ohio... | reverse complement strand
CTGGATGAGGCTCTCCACGCCGCCCAGGCTCACGGCCAGCTTCATGTGGCGGATGGCGTTGAGCACCCGGAAGGCCTCCGCCTCGCCCCCCTTCACCTTGAAGGTGATGATGCTGCCGGTGCCGGTGCACTGCTTCTTCCAGAGCTCGAGCTGGCGCTCACCCATCTGGGGCAGGCCGGGGTAGGAGAGGTCCTGGACCGCAGGATGGGTCAGGAGGAAGTCCACCATTCTCCGGGCGTTCTCCTGCTGCTTCTCCATCCGCACCTGCAGGGTGGCCAGGGAGCGGTGGATGAGCCAGGCGGTGTCGGGATCCGCGATGGAGCCCAGGATGGTGCGGAAGACCTTAACCTGCCCCATGAGGGCTTTGGGGCCCATGGTGAAGCCCGCGACGAGGTCCGAGTGCCCGCCGAAGAACTTGGTGGCGGAGTAGATCACGAGATCGGCGCCCAGGCTGAGGGGGCTGCAGAAGATGGGGCCCATGAAGGTGTTGTCCAACATGACCAGGATCTTCCGGTCAGGTGTGGCGTGGCGGTCCGCGACCGCGCGGGCCGCGCCGATGTCCGAGAGCACGATGGTCGGGTTGGCGGGGCTCTCCAGGTAGATGGCCTTCACGGTGGGATCACCCGCCACCAGGGCCTCCAGTTCGGCCTCGGTGGCGCCGGCCGGGAAGGGCCGGGTCTTGATGCCGAAGAGGGGCAGCATGTGGCGGAAGAAGTACTCGGTGCCGCCGTAGACCGGATCGGCGAAGACCAGCGTGTCCCCGGGGCGCAGGAAGGCCAGGCAGGTGCTGCTGATGGCGCCCATGCCGGAGCCGAAGAGGGCGGCGTCCTCGGCCTGGTCCCAGCTCCGGGCCTTGTCCTCCAGGATCTCGCTGTTGGGGTTGTTCACCCGGGTGTAGATGAGTGCCGGGCTCTCGCCGGCCTTCATGGGGGAGAGGCCGTAGGCGATCTCGAAGGCGCGCTTGCCCTCCTCCGCGTTCTTGAAGAGGAAGGTGGAGGTGCGGAAGACCGGGGGCACCGCCGCGCCTTCCGACCGCTGGGGGTCGTACCCCCGGGAGAAGATCTCGGTCTGGGGCTTCACGGACGACTGGGACAAGGGAACCTCCACGGGACGCCAAGCGGCGACTGCCCGAAGGTAGGGCCGGGACGCATTCGAAACCATCGAATCCTGTTCGATGGAATCCTGTCAAATACATCACTTACCTAATTTTCAACATGCATGGCTTCCATTTTTTGAATATTCTTCACCAAACCCGCCACGACACGAGGTAGGAGGACATCGGCCATGAAGGATCTGGACAGGATCGACGGCGCCCTGATCGAGCTCCTCCAGAAGGACGCCCGACTCTCCAATAAGGAGCTGGCCGCCCGGGTGGGCCTGGCCCCCTCCTCCTGCCTGGCCCGCATCCAACGCCTGAAGGCCGAGGGCATCCTCCTCGGAGCCCACGCGGAGGTGGACCCGGCGGCCCTGGGCATCGGCCTCCAGGCCCTCATCGCCGTGCAGCTCCGCCAGCACAGCCGGGCCCAGGTGAAGGCCTTCTGGAAGCACGTCCTGGGGCTGCCGGAGGTCCTGGCCCTCTACCACGTGGCCGGGGCCGCCGACTTCCAGGTGCACGTGGCGGTGCGGGATGCCCACCACCTGCGGGACCTGGCCCTGGACGCCTTCACCACCCGCCCCGAGGTGGCCCACATCCAGACCAGCCTCATCTTCGAGTGGGTCCGGAAGCCGGGGCTGCCGAACTACCGGACCTGAACGCTACGCGCTGAACTGCCTGAGGTGGTGGTCCAGGTGCTTGTACATCAGGCGCCCCCACTGGTCGCCGCCGAGGCGGCCGAAGAAGACGTGGGGGACCTGGCCGGCGGGCGCCGGGCCGCGCTGGACGAAACGGTCGATGAGGTGGGCCAGGCGGCGCATCTCCGCGTCGAAGTCCCGCGCATCGGCGACCACGAAGAGGGGGCTGGTGGGCGCGTTCCGGCGGAAGGGCTTCTCGCCCAGCACCAGGGGACGGAGGAGGGGCGCCACCAGCCGGCCCAGGAGCACCTGCTTCACGGGCCGGTCCGTCATGGCCGCCTCGAGCCCCTTCGCGCAATGGGCCAGCATCTGCGCGGCGTCCATCCGTCCCCACAGACGGGGACCCTCGGGCTCCAGGGCCACGAACCGGCGCCGCAGGGCCTCGCAGTCGGGGGGATGGAACAGGGACATCATCGGCATCGCTCCGCGGGGATCCTCCGAGTCTAGCGGCTACCGCCCGGAGGCCAGGCCCGCCCACTGGTCAGCGAGGTTGGGCTGCCCGCAGCGGGTGGCCAGGGCCGCGGCCCGGCCGGGCAGGCCGGACCAGGGATGCCGGGCCCAGGCGTCCCGCACGAGGCTGTCCGCCAGCCCCGTCTCCCCCAGGTGGAGCAGCGCCTCCACGAGGGGCTCCAGGGTGCCTCGCCAGCTGTCGCCCGTCTCCGTGTCCTCCTGCACCTTCCCGTTGATCTCGACCCGGAAGGAGGTTGGGCCCCAGGCCGCTTCGGCCAACTGGGTCCGTTCGACCTCGGGCAGCAGCAGGTCCCTGAGGCCCTGCCAGTCCTTCCGTTTCCGGGCGTCCGCCACGTAGGCCTCCCGCACCGCCCCGGGTGGCCAGGCGCTGGGCGGCAGGGTGGGCGAGGGCACGAGGCTGTCCAGGAGGGGGCGGATGGGCCTGCCGCCGAAGGTGGCGGTGAGTCCCAGCCAGATGTCCCAGAGGCTCCAGGAGGTGGGCTGGCGCGCCAGGGCCCGCTCCACCTCCGGCACGGCGGCCCGGCAGACGCCCTGCATGAGGGGGCTGTGGGCGGCGGCATCGCCCGGGATCAGGGCCCCGTTCCGGATCTCGTCCCAGTCCCCGTTGCGGAAGGTGCGGTCCAGGAGGTCGGCCAGCTCGCCCCAGATGGCCTGGTCCTCCTCCGGCGCAAGGGCCTCCGCAGGCTGCGCCTCCCGCTGGGCCTCCCGGCGCTCCTGGGCCTCGGCGCGAGCCTCGTGCTCCTTCCGCCAACGGCCCACATCGAACCGTTCGTCGACGGGATGGAGCGGCCCGGGCTTCGCGCCGAAGCGCAGCTCGGTCCGCCGGGTGGCCCGGTCCCGGAGCAGGTACAGCAGGTCCTCCAGCGCCCCGAGGTGGTCCGGATGGGCGCGGAGGAAATCGCGGAGGAGCTGCGGGCGGGACCGGAGGCCCCCGGCCTGGGCGGCCTGCACCAGGGCCGCCGCCTCCGGCGGAGTGCCTCCGCTGGCCACCAGACGCCCCCGTTCCCCGAAGATCACCCACTGGGGCCGCGGTCCGGCCTGGTGCCGCTGCTGGAGGAGGGCCGACACCTCGGCGGCCCGGCCGCCGTAGTAGGCCACGGGCACCTCCAGGTCGATCCATTCCGGCGCGGCCAGCAGGGCATCCACCTTCGGTTTCCACTCCCCCTTGGGACCGTCCACCACCACCAGCAACCCCGAGGTGAGCTGGCCGATGCGCCGATCCAGGAGCTGGGCCGTGGGGCCGAAGGGCCCGGCCGGCTGGGCGAAGGCCCCGGCGCAACCGAGGAGCAGGATCGAACCGACGGCGAGGCGCATGACGGCTCCGGGCGGAGAGAGGCCCAGCATAGCGCCCCCCCGAGGTTCAGGCCTGCGCCAGCGCCTGGTCCGCGCGGCGTCCCAGATCCCCGCTGCCCTGGGAGTTGGCGAGGTTCTTGGCCAGGGCCATGAGCAGGCTTGCCCGGGCGAAGGCCGGCAGCACCGGCAGGAGGTCCGCCGCGGCGGCCACGGCGAAGACCTGGTGGGCGTGGTTGAAGGCGGGATCGTTCCGGGAGGCGGCCTCGGCCAGGGCCGACAGCACCGCGTCGCCCTGCCCCGCCTGCGCCAGGGCCTGGGCCAGCCCCATGGCCTCAGGCGCTTCCGCGTCGAGCACCGCGTCCAGCAGCGCCTCCGGGGTGGCCGGCCCGGCGGGCGGGCGGGGCGTCACCCGGTCCTCCGCCTCGTCCGTGGGGAAGAGGTTCACCAGGGCCGCCGCCTGGGCCCAGAGGCGGACGTCCGTCGCGCCGGTGCGGGCCAGGGTGGCGAGGTAGGTGAACGTCCAGGCGGTCTTGCCCTCCAGGTCGCGTCGGGCGTCCAGCACCTTCTCCGAGGCCGCGACCACCAGGGCCGCGCGCAGCTCCGCCAGGGAGAGGCCGGCCTTCGCCCGCCCCGCGAGGCGGTCCAGCAGCTCCACCAGCCCCAGGTCGCACACCTCGCGGACGAGGGCGTCGATCCGGCCGGGCTCTGCGGGCGCGATCCCCTCCGGCAGGACCGGGTCCACGCCCTCCAGCCGGACCGCGGCGCGGCGGTGCCAGAAGGTGTCCTCCGGCGTGGCCGCCAGCCAGGCGGCGAGGCCGAAGAGCCGGCGGCCCGTGGCGCGGGGGCGCTCGAGCAGCTCCACCAGGTCGCCCAGGTGGTCGGCCAGCACGGCCTTGTGGCCCACGTTGGCCATGTCGGCGGCCACCAGGGCGCCCAGGCTGCGGAAGTCATCGGAGGCGGGCGATTCGAAGCCCTGGGCCTCCGCGTAGGCCAGGCCAGGCCGCCGGACGCGGATGAAGTCCTCCAGGTTGCGCCAGCTGCCGCTGCCCGCCACGGCTTTCAGCGGCGCGGCCCGGCGCCCCTCGTGGGCGGCCATGTGGAGCTGGGTGGCCAGGAGGCGGTGGAAGCTGGCCTCCGCCAGCAGGGGCCGGAGCCGGAGGACGGCCCGCAGGCCCAGGATCCCGTGGGGCACGTGGGGCAGGTAGGCCTCCCAGTCGATGCGCGGGATGAGCGTCTTCACGGCTTCCCGCACCCCGTCGCGGAGGCCGTCGGGCGCCCCGCCCCGCGCCGCGAAGGCCGCGAAGAAGCCCACGGAGGGCTGCTCGACCTCAGACTGCCAACGCTCGATCACGGACATGGGACCACCTGGAAACGACTACACCACGAAGTCAGGCGTCCAGGGGCAGGTCCCAGGCCTGGGCCACGATCCGGGCCCAGTGGTGGGCCCAGGCCCGGGTCCAGACCAGGCCGCCCTCCTTCATGTCGGCGGCCAGGAGCCGTTCGCGAAGGCCCGCCCGCAGGGGCTCCGCCGCCGGACCGAGGGCCGCCTCCGCCAGGGCCAGCAGGGCGGCGCGGGCCTCCCGCTCCTGGTCGTGGTGGGCGAGGTAGCCCGCGGACTCGGGCGAGGGCGCGGCGGCGCGCAGGCGCTGCCAGGACTCGAAGGCGGCGCGGGCCCGGGGATCCTGGGCCAGGGGGGGCTTCACCCGCTCCCAGCCCTGCCCCGCGTCCAGGGCGGGACCCGCGCGGAGGACGGCCTCCCGCAGCTTCACCGCCTTGGCCACGTCGCGGTCCAGGTGCTTGAGGGCCACGAAGGTGCGGGGCTTGGCCTTCCCCTCGCGCCGGTCGAAGAAGGCGTTGAGTGCGGAGACCACCAGGTCCATGGGCACGCCGGCGGCCTCCCAGGCCAGCACCTGCCGGAAGTCGTCGGTGCTGAGCAGGCCCGCCCGGCCCCAGGCGCGGAAGGCCCACTCCCGCTCCAGCCAGTCCTTCTCCTCGCGGCTGTAGGGCATCAGGACTTGGCGGGCTGGGCCGGCGGCTCGGGGAACAGCCAGGTGCCGTCCTTCAGCTGCAGGGCGCCGTCCTTCCAGCCCAGCACCTCGTCGGGGAAGATCCGCGCCCGGGCGAAGCCCCGCAGGCGGAAGGTGCCCGAGGCCAGGGATTTCCCCCTGCGGTCCCAGACGTCCAGGTGCCAGGCCGTTCCCGACAGGTGGGTGATCTGCACGAAGGCCGCCCCGTCCCCTTCGCCCGCCCACTGGGCCTCTGCGGGCAGGGACGCCGGCTTGGTCGGAATCCTGGAACAGCCCACCAGTGCCACCACGATCAGCCCCGCCGCCCACCGCCCGTTTCGCATGTCGTCACTCCTGAATCTCATTTTAGTCAGAGCCGTCTAGACTGGAGGGCGAGGGGCACATGGTCCTGATCCGCGAACAGATCCGCTACAAGAGCCGCAAAGAGGTCGAGAAGCTGCGCGAGGCCGGCCGCCTGGCCGCCAACGCCCTGCGTCTGGCCGCCCGCGCCGCGAAGCCGGGCGTGAGCCTGCTGGAACTCGACAAGCTGGCCGAGGACTACATCCGCAAGCAGGGGGCCAAGCCCAGCTTCAAGGGCTACCACGGCTTCCCCGGGACCCTCTGCACTTCGGTGAACGACAAGGTGGTGCATGGCATCCCGTCCAAGTACGTACTCCAGGAGGGCGACATCATCGCCATTGACTGCGGGGCGAAGCTGGACGGCTACCATGGCGACACCTGCCTCACCGTGGGCGTGGGCAGGATCAGCGAGGAGGCCCGGATGCTCATCCAGACCGCCCAGCTCGCCATGTTCCTGGGCATCGAGCACTGCCGGCCCGGCGTGCGCCTGGGCGACATGGCCACGGCCGTGCAGTCCTTCGCGGAGGAGCGGGGCTATTCGGTGGTGCGGGAGTACATCGGCCACGGCATCGGCCGCGACCTGCACGAGGATCCCCAGGTGGTCTTCGCCGAGCAGCGGCCCGGCACGGGCTTCCGCATGGAACCCGGCATGACCATCACCATCGAGCCCATCCTCAACACCGGCAGCCACAAGTGCCTGGTGGAGCCGGACGGGTGGACCGTGCGCACCCGGGACGGCGGCCTCTCCGCCCAGTTCGAGCACGACATCGCCATCACCAAGGACGGCCCGGAGATCCTGAGCCTCCCGGACAGGGAGTTCGAGCTGGAGGATGGGCTGTAGTCAGCCTTCGGCGGGCGGCTGCCGGTAGCGATCCGGGCGGTGGATCTGCATGAAGGGGGTGGGGTCCGCGAGGGGCGTCCAGCCCAGCCTGGCGTAGAGCCCGTGGGCGTCGCGGGTGGCCAGCATGAGGCGGCGCATGCCCTGCACCTCGGGGAGGTCCATCAGCGCCCGGACCATGGCGGCGGAGAGGCCCCGCCCGCGGTGCTCCTCCAGGACGAAGACATCCGCCAGGTAGCCGAAGGTGGTGCGGTCCGTGGCCATCCGGGCGAAGCCCACCTGCGCCCCCTCCCTGTCGTAGGCGCCCACGCAGAGGCTGTGGCGCACGGCCCGCTCGACCACCTCCCGGGGGATGCCCGGCGACCAGTAGCTGCGGGCCAGGTAGCCGTGGATGACGTCGACCTGGAGTTCCCCGGGATCCAGCGAGATCCGGTAGCCGTCGGGGGCCACGGAAGGGAGCGGTGCCTTCGCCGGGGCGTCCGGCCGGGAGGGATCCCCGCAGCCCTCGGCCCAGCGCCGGACTGATTCCGGCAGCGGGGGGACCGGGCCGTCGTAGCCCATCTGACGAAGCACCTCGAGGGTCGGCACGTTGCCCTCGCGGCCACGGAAGAGCGCCCGCACCACGCCTTCCGCGGCCAAGTCACCTCCCTTGAGGAAGCGCTGCTCCAGGAAGAACCACTTCCCGTCCCACCCCAGGAGCCGGGTGTGGAGCTCGTAGCGCGCGAAGGGTTCCAGGCTCCGCCGGTAGCGCATGGTGATGCCGCCCACCAGCGGCTTCCAGCGGTTGCGGAGCATGGCGCGGCCCAGCCCGGTCCGGAAGCTGAGGTCGAAACGGCCCAGGTCCATGACGCTCAGGAACCGCCCATTGTTCATGTGCAGGTTCACGTCGAGGTCGTTGGGCCAGACGCGGAAGCGGAGCACCGAAGACCCCAGGGGATCCAGGGGCGGGCGGCCCTTGAGGGTGAGGCCTTTCCAGAGCAGGCGGGCGAGCAGGGTCATGGGACCCAGGCTACCTTAGAGCATGGCCCTCACCGTCCAGGCCCCCGCCAAGCTGAACCGCTTCCTCGCCGTGCTGGGCCGGCGGGCGGACGGTTTCCACGACCTGGAGCTGGTGACCACGGTGCTGGAGGGGGTGCCGGATCTCGCGGACACGCTCTCGGCGGAACCCGCGGCCGAGCTCGCCCTGGCCATCACCGGGCCCGCCGGCGAGGGGCTGGCCGCGGACGAATCCAACCTCGTGATCCGGGCCTGGCGCCTGCTGGAGGACGCGGCGCGCCGGCCCCTGCCCGCGGCCCTCCGCCTGGAGAAGCGCATCCCCCACGGCGCGGGCCTGGGCGGCGGCAGCAGCGACGCTGCGGCGGCCCTCCGCCTCGGCAACCGGCTCTTCGACCTGGGGCTGGACGACGCCGCCCTGCTCGCCCTGGCGGCGCGCCTGGGCAGCGACGTCCCTCTCTTCCTCCTGGGCGGCACGGTGCTGGGCCTGGGCCGGGGCGAGCGGGTCTTCCCCCTGCGGCCGGTGCCCCTGGAACCGATGCTCCTGGTCCACCCAGGGCTCCACGTCTCGACCCCGAGCGTCTTCCGGGCGATCCAGGAGGTCGGCTATCCCTTCCCCGAGGCCCTGGCCTCCCAGCCCGAGGGGGCGGCTCCCCCCTGGCGGAACGACCTGACGGGCGCCGCCCTCTGGGTGTGCCCACCCCTGGCCGAGGTGCGGGAGGCGCTGCGCGAGGCGGGCGGCGAGCCCCTGCTCTGCGGTTCCGGCAGCTGCTGGGCGGCCCGCTTCCCGGAGGGCCGCCTTCGCGACCTGGCCGCCAAGACGCTGGCGGCTGGGCACCCGGACTGGGGCATTTGGCGGGTATGACCCTGCCGGAGGCCACCCTCGCCGGCCCGATCCTCAAGTGACGGCCCCTCCGGGTCGAAACCCTGTGGATCGCAAGCCACCGGAATCCGAGGTGCTCATGCGGGTCGCCATCGTCGATGACAGTCCCCTGGTTCGGACCATGCTGAGTCAGCATGTGAAGGCTTTCGGCCACGAGCCGGCCGGAATCGCCCCGACCGCAGTATTCGACGTGCTGCGCAGCCTGAGGGAATTCGAGATCGGCCTGATGATCGTGGATCTTCAAATGCCCGCCTGCCCAGGCCTCTCCCTCATCCGGGCCGTCCGGGAGGACCCGAAGCTGGCCAAGCTTCCGATCCTCGTCTACACCGCACACCTCGACGAGACGGCGTCCTTCTGTCTGCAGCAGCTGAAGGTGAATGCGGTGGCCCAGAAGCCGATGAACCCCAAGGACCTGGACCTCGAGATCCAGCGGGCGCTCCAGGGTTCGGCGTGGAGTCCGGGCCCCCAGCGAGCCAGGATCACCCTGATCGACGAGATCGACTCACGCAGGCACCACCTGTCGGAGCTCCTCCACCAGGCTGGCCACCTGGCCCAGGAACTGGATCAGGCCTCCTGCTTCGACATCATGGGCACCCTCGTCAAGGCGCCTCCCGTCCTGCTGGTGATCTCCCTGGGCTGCGCCTCGTGTCCGGTGCTCAGCCTCGTCCGCCTGATCCGCGAGGATCCCCGTCTTTACCGCATTCCCATTCTGGCCTTCGGTCACCCTGCGCATGGGGTTCCCCACGATGCGCTGAAGCAATTCAATGTCCATGAGATGGAAGGCATCCACACGCCGGGACGCCTTTTCGAATCCATTGAAGACGTCTTGGAAAATCTGGATATCCATCTCGACAAGACCTGATATCCGTTCGCCATCAAGGATAGAGATCCACCACGAGATATCGGCATGTCTCGGGTACCGGCGTGTGTCCCATGCCGAGAGGGCACGGAGCCCACGGGCGTGGCACGGGGCCTCCGTGGGCTCGCGACCTCCATTCCGGATCCCTGCTTGTTGAATGCGAATCCATTTGAGCACTGCCTTGAGCGCCTCCTGTCCGGACAACCTGTCGAGGACCGGGCATGATGGAGGGCCCGAGGTCTTCATGTCCGAATCCGCCCTTCGCATCCACGGCCTGCGCAAGGCCTTCCCCAAGGTGGTGGCCGTGGCCGGCGTGGACCTGGAGGTGGCCCGGGGCGAAGTCTTCGGGCTCCTCGGCCCCAACGGCGCCGGAAAGACCACCACGCTGGAGATGATCGAGGGCCTCACCGTCCCCGACGCCGGCGAGATCGAGGTCCTGGGCCGCACCTGGGCCCGGGAGGGCAAGGAGATCCGGGCCCGCATCGGCGTGCAGCTGCAGAGCACGAGCCTCTTCAACAAGATCACCGTCCGCGAGGCCCTGGACCTCTACGGCACCTACTACCCGAAGGCCCGCACCACCGCCGACCTGCTGGAGCTCGTCCAGCTCAACGACAAGGCCGACGCCTACCACGTCACCCTCAGCGGCGGCCAGCAGCAGCGGCTGGCCCTGGCCCTGGCCCTCGTGAACGATCCGGAGCTGGTCTTCCTGGACGAGCCCACCACCGGCCTCGATCCCCAGGCCCGGCGCAGCCTGTGGGACGTGGTGCGCCGCATGAAGGCCGAGGGCCGCACGGTGCTGCTCACCACGCACTACATGGAAGAGGCCGAGGCCCTCTGCGACCGGCTGGCCATCATGGACCACGGCCAGGTCATCGCCGCGGGGACGCCCGCCTCCCTCATCGCCCAGCTGGCCATCCCCAGCGTGGTGGAGCTGACCTTCAACGGCGACGCACCGGATCCCGCCGCCTTCGCCGCCCGCCTGGGCGAGCCGGTGGAGCGCCGGGCGGACCTGTGGGAGGTCCCCACCCGCGATCCCAAGGCCCTCCTCCCGCGCCTCCTGGAGACCGCCGAAGCCGCCGGCGTGCCCTACCAGCAGGTCCATGTCCGCCGAGCCACGCTGGAGGACGTGTTCCTCCACCAGACCGGCCGGTCGCTCCGGGACTGAGGTCCCCTCTTCCTTCGCACCTCCTGGTGGAGTCCCCCGCATGCTCATGATGATCTGGCGCCAGTTTGTGATGGAGTGGAAGCTCTACCTCCGGGACAAGGGGGCGATGTTCTGGACCTTCGCCTTCCCGGTGGTCATGCTGCTGGGCTTCGGCATCATCTTCCGTGGCGGTGGCGGGCCGAAGCTGACCGTCGTCTACGTCCAGCCCGCCGCCCAAGGCACCCGGGACGCGGCCCTGCTGAAGGCCATGGACGAGGTGCAGCTGAAGGTCCTGCCCCTCACGCCGGCCGAGGCCGAGGCCCGCTGGAGCCACGGCGAGACGGCGGCCGAGGTGCTGCCGGAGGGCGAAGGCTACCGCATCCGCCTCAACAGCTACCTCATGGCCCAGGGCGGCCCGACGGCGGGACTGGTGAACCAGGCCTGGCTCCTGGCCCAGGCGCGGCTGAACGGCTCACCTGAACCCCGGCGGATCCCCGTGAGCGTGGAGAGCCCGGGCGGCAAGAAGGCCTCGAACTACGCCGCGTTCCTGCTGCCGGGCCTGCTCGGGCTGAACCTGCTGAGCATCGGACTGTTCAGCGTGGGCATGGTCAACGTCTCCTACCGCGAGAAGGGGAAGTTCCGCCGCCTGGCGGTGACGCCCCTGCCGAAATGGATCTTCCTGCTGGGCCAGGTGCTCCAGCGGCTCACCATCTCCCTGGCCCAGGCGGTGGTCCTCCTCGTGGTGGGCTGGCTGGCCTTCGGCATCCGCAACCAGGGGTCCTACCTCGATCTGGTGGTGGTGATGACCCTCGGGACGGCCTGTTTCATGTCCTTCGGCTTCGCCCTCAGCGGCTTCGCGGAGACCTCGGAGACCTACGCGGCCATCGCCAACCTGTTCTTCTTCCCCCTCATGCTCCTCAGCGGCGTGTACTTCACCCTGGACTCGGCCCCTCACTGGCTCCAGCGATCGGTGGCCTTCCTGCCCCTCTCCCCCTTCCTGAGCACCCTCCGGGCCGTGTTCAACGACGGCGCGGGCCTGGCGGGACACGGGATGGGCCTGCTGGTGGTGGGAGCCTGGGCCCTGGGTGCCTTCCTCATCGCCGTCCGGCGGTTCCGCTGGAACTGACAGGATTCCGGTTCAAACCTCCACCTTCCGATGAATGGACATGGCGGACCCCGTCCCCCTTCCCGGCGATCCGAACGCCGCCTTCGGCCCTGACCCGTCACGGCAGGCCCGGGAGGCCACCTACCGCATCGCCGAGGCGGCCCTGGCGGCCACGGACCTGGACCAGCTCTTCGCCTCGGTGCATGAGATCGTCCGCGGCCTCATGCCGGCCGACAACTTCTACATCGCCCTCCACGACCCGGACCAGGGGCTCGTCTCCTTCCCCTACTGGGTGGACCAGATGGAGCCCGTCCAGCCCACCCGGACGTTCGACCGGGGGCTCACGGAATACGTGCTCAGGACCGGGACGCCCCAGCTGGTGGACGAGGTCCGGCTGGTCCAGCTCCGGCTGGAAGGCGAGATCGATCGGGTCGGCCCCGAGGCCCTGGCCTGGCTCGGCGTGCCCCTCGCGGGGAGCCGGGGCACCTTCGGCGTGCTGGTGGTCCAGAGCTACGGCGGCGGGCACCCCTACGGCCCGGCGGAACGCGATCTCCTCACCTTCGTCTCCGGCCAGGTGGCCATGGCCATCGAGCGCAAGCGGGCGGAGACCGCCCACCGGCTCACCCGGGCCGCCATCGACCACGCGCGGGAGAGCGTGTTCGGCCTCCAGGAGGACGGCCGCCTCATCTTCGTGAACCAGGCGGCCTGCGATGGCCTGGGGTACACCCGGGACGAGCTGCTCGCCCTGCGGATCATGGACATCGACCCCCGCCTGGACGAGGCCGCCTGGGCCCGGGTTTGGCGGGAGGGGCACCAGGGGCAGGGCCTCCTCATCGAGACGGCCCAGCGGCGGAAGGACGGCACCTTCCGCCCCGTGGAGGTCTCGCGCAACTTCTTCGTCTTCGAGGGACGCGAGGTCCTCTTCGCCAACGTCCGGGACATCAGCGAGCGGCAGGCGGCGGAATCCGCCCTGAGATTCAGCGAAGAGAAGTTCTCCAGGGCCTTCCACGCCAGCCCGGATGCCATCAACATCACCCGGATCAGCGACGGCACCTACCTGGACGTCAGCGAGGGCTTCACCCGCCTGCTGGGCTGGACGCGCGAGGAGTCGGTGGGACGCAGCGCCCTGGACATGGGCATCTGGGCGGAGCCCTCGGACCGGGAGCGCATGGTGGCCCTCCTCCGCGAGCGCGGCGAGTTCACGAACTTCGAGGCGCCCTTCCGGGGCAAGGACGGCCAGGTCATCATCGGCCTCATGTCCGGCAAGCGCATGGAGGTGGAGGGCGAGCCCTGCCTCCTGACCTTCACCCGGGACATCACCGAGCGGAAGCAGGCCGAGGCGGTCCTCCGCGCCACGGAGCGGCGCCTCTGGACCGTGATGAAGAACTCCCAGGCGGTCATCTTCCAGCTGGACCCGGAGGGCCGGTTCCTGCTCTCGGAGGGACGCGGCCTGGAGGTCCTGGGGCTCAGCCCCGGGCAGGTGGTGGGCCAGTCGGCCTTCGACCTCTACCGGGACGACCCGGCCCTGGAGGACCAGCTCAAGCGCGCCCTCGCGGGACAGGGATCGAGGGAACTGACCCGGGCCGCAGGCCGGATCTTCGACAACGTCCTGACCCCCGTCTTCGACGACGACGGCCGCCTGGACAGCGTCATCGGCATCGCCACGGACGTGACGGAGCAGCAGATGACCCAGGCCGCCCTCCTGGCGGAGCGGAGCCTCTTCGTGGGCGGCCCGGTGATGGTGGTGAAGTGGCGCGCCTCGGAAGGCTGGCCGGTGGACTACATCTCCCCGAACATCCAGGACATTCTGGGGTTCGATCCGGCGGACCTGATCAGCGGGCGCCTCTCCTACGACTCCCTGGTGCATCCCGAGGATCTGGTGGCCAACCGGCGCGCCTCGGCGGCCTTCAAGGCCAAGGGGCTCACCCATTACGAGCAGCATTACCGGATCCGCACCGCCTCCGGGGAATACCGCTGGTTCTACGATTTCACCGCCACCATCCCGGGACCGGACTCGACCCCCGCGTACTACCTGGGCTACCTGCTGGATCTCACCGACCGGCGCCAGGCCGAGGAGGCCGTCCGACAGGCCCAGAAGCTGGAGAGCCTCGGCGTCCTGGCCGGTGGCATCGCCCACGACTTCAACAACCTGCTCACCGCCGTGCTGGGGAATCTGAACCTGGCCCAGATGCACCTGATGGAGGGGAATCCCGCCGGCGCCTACCTGGAGAACATGGAGCGCGGCGTCCTCAGGGCCGCGGAGCTGACCAAGCAGATGCTGGCCTACTCGGGCCGCAGCCGCTTCGTGATCCAGTCCCAGGACCTGAACCAGGTCGTGAAAGAGCTCGCCCACCTCCTGGAGGTGTCCATCTCCAAGAAGGTGGTCCTCCACTTCGACCTCGACCCCGACCTCCCGCCCATCGAGGCCGATGCCGCGCAGATCCAGCAGGTGGTCATGAACCTGGTCACCAACGCATCGGACGCCATCGGCGACCGAGAGGGCCGCATCCGCATCCACACCTGCCAGGAACGGCTGGAAGGGGACCGGCTCAAGGCCGCCGCCCTGCCCGGGCAGGATCTCGCGCCGGGTCCCTATGTGGTTCTGGAAGTGGAGGACACCGGGTGCGGCATGGACCAGGAGGTGCTGGGCCGCATTTTCGACCCCTTCTTCACCACCAAGAGCACAGGCCGGGGCCTCGGACTCTCGGCCATGCTGGGCATCCTGAGGGGCCATCAGTCGGGGTTCCGGATCGCCAGCGAGCCCGGCCGGGGCTCCACCTTCCGCCTCTACTTCCCGGCCGCCTCCCCGCGGAACGACCCGCAGCCACGCTCCGCGCCGGAGGGAAGCGCGGGAGACCTGCACGGCCGGGTGCTGGTGGTGGACGATGAGGACCTGATCCTGGAGACCACCAGCCTCGCCCTGACGGCCATGGGATTCGAGGTGGTGACCGCCCGGGACGGGGCCGAGGCCCTGGCCCGGGTGGAAGCGGGCCGGGATGGGTTGGACCTGGTGCTCATGGACCTCACCATGCCGCGGATGGACGGGCGCGAGGCCTTCCTGGCCATGCGCCGCCTGGATCCGGGCCTGCCGGTGATCCTCAGCAGCGGATACACGGAGCAGGATTCCCTCCAGGCCTTCGGCGGCGAGGAGCCTGCAGGCTTCCTCCAGAAGCCCTACCAGCTCCAGGAGCTGCGCCGGGTCATCCACGGGGTGCTGGGGAAGGGCTAGGAACGCGGGGTCCGGGCTACACTGGGGCCCTGGAGCGCACACGCATGACTGAATCCCACCGGGCCCGCCTTGCGATCTTCTTCACGGTGTTCATGGACCTGCTGGGGTTCGGCATCGTCATTCCGATCCTCCCCCTCTACGCCAAGGCCATCGCGGATCACCCCAGCCCCTGGATGGCCCATGTGGATCGCTTCCTCGGGCTCGGCGGCGCCGGCACCACCCCCGGCGCCTTCTGGGCCGGCGTGGCCTTCCTGGCCTTCAGCCTCATGCAGTTCATCGCCACCCCGATCCTGGGCCGCGTCTCCGACCTGGTGGGCCGCAAGCCCGTGCTCTGGATCAGCCTGATCGGCACCGCCGTGGGCTATGTGATGCTGGCCCTCACCAGCCGCTTCGAGTGGGTGCTGGCGGCCCGCGTCCTGGATGGCATCACGGGCGGCAACATCTCGGTGGCCCAGGCGGCCATGGCCGACAGCTCGAAGCCGGAGGAGCGGTCGAAGGTCATGGGCATGATCGGCGCCGCCTTCGGCCTCGGCTTCGTACTGGGTCCCGCGCTGGCGGGCCTCCTCAGCGGCAGCGCCATGGGCCAGCAGATGCTGGCCACCCACGGATGGCACCTGCCCTTCTTCGTGGCGGCGGGCCTCTCCCTGCTGGCCTCCCTCATGGTGATCTTCTGGATGCCCGAGACGCTCACGGACGAGGTGCGGGGCCGGGCCAAGACCGAGGAGAGCCGGGGCCACGCGCTGGTCCAGGCCATGAAGCGGCCGGGCATGACCCAGATCATGGCCATCGCCCTCCTCGCCATGGCCGGCTTCTCCATGATGGAGGGCACCTTCGCGCTGCTGGCCCACGCCCGCTTCGACTTCCACCAGCGCGAGGTGGGCTACCTCTTCGCCTACATCGGCATCCTCATCGTGCTCTACCAGGGTGGCCTCGTCCGCATGGTCGCCAAACGGATTCCCGAGCGCGTCGCCCTTTGGACGGGCCTGCTCCTGATGGCCCTGTCCCTGCCCTTCCTGCCGACCGCGCCCTGGAAGTGGCCCTTCCTGCTCGTCCTGGTCCCCATGGCCTGGGGCAGCGGCATGAACACCACGGCCACCTCCGCCCTGGCCAGCCGCCTCACGCCCGCGGAGGACCAGGGGGGGCTCTTCGGCACCATGAACGCCATGACGGGCCTGGGCCGCATCGTGGGCCCCCTGGCCGGCACCTTCATCTTCGCCCGGTGGGGAGGCCACGCCACCTACCTGGCCTCCGCAGGGATGATGGCCGTGGCCCTGCTGCTGGCCTTCACCCTGCCCCGCAAGGAGCCCGCATGATCCGCCTGGACGGACAGTCCCTCACCGCGCCCCTGCTGGCCCGCATCGCGGCTGGCGAGGGCGTCTCGCTGGACGAGTCGGCCCTGGCGAAGGTGGCCGAGAACCGTGCCGTGGTGGACCGCATCGTGGCCGAGGGCCGCACGGTGTACGGGATCAACACCGGCTTCGGGCAGTTCGCCACGGTGGTGATCCCCCCCGACCAGCTCCAGCAGCTGCAGCTCAACCTCGTCCGCAGCCACGCCGCCGGCGTGGGCGACCCCCTGCCCAAGGACCAGACCCGGGCCCTCATGGCCGCCCGCATCAACTGCCTCCTGAAGGGACACAGCGGCATCCGGCCCGAGCCCATCCGCCTGCTGGCGGAATGCCTGAACCGCGACATCGTGCCCATCGTGCCCAGCCAGGGCAGCGTGGGCGCCAGCGGCGATCTGGCCCCCCTGGCCCACATGGCCCTGCTCCTGGTGGGCGAGGGCCTGGCCTGGGGCCCGACGGGCGCCATTTCCGGCGGCGCCGCCCTCAAGGGGGCCGGCCTCGCCCCCGTGGTGCTGCAGGCCAAGGAGGGCCTCGCCCTCATCAACGGCACCCAGCTCATCACGGCCCTGGGCAACCTCGCCGTGGCCCGGCTGCAGCGGCTGATCCCCCTTTCCGACGAGATCGCCGCCCTCAGCCTGGAGGCCCTGCGCGGCACCCGGGCCGCCTTCGATCCCCGCATCCACGCGGCCCGGCCCCACCCCGGGCAGATCGCCGTGGCGGGCCACATGCGCGAGATCCTCGGCGAGACCAGCGGGATCGCCGAGAGCCACCGGGACTGCCATCGCGTGCAGGACGCCTACAGCCTCCGCTGCATCCCCCAGGTGCATGGGGTCACCCGCGACGCCCTGGCCTTCGCCGGCGCCATCCTGGAGCGGGAGCTGAACGCCGCCACGGACAACCCGATGATCTTCACGGATACCCAGGAGTCCCGCTCCGGCGGCAACTTCCACGGCCAGTACCCGGCCTTCGCCTGCGACGTGCTGGCCATCGCCGCCGCCGATCTCGCCAGCATCTCCGAGCGCCGCCAGGAGCGCCTGGTGAACCCCGCCTACAGCGACCTGCCCGCCTTCCTCACCTCCAACGGCGGCCTGGAATCGGGCTTCATGATGGCCCACGTCACCAGCGCGGCCCTGGTCTCCGAACTGAAGGGCCTGGCCCAGCCCGCCTGCGTGGACACCATCCCCACCAGCGCCGGCAAGGAGGACCACGTGAGCATGGGCCCCATCGCCGCCCGCAAGCTCCTCCGCGCCGTGGACGGCCTGGAACAGGTGCTGGCCATCGAGGCCCGCATGGCCCTCGAGGGCGTGCGGCTCGTGGGCCTGGCCCCCGCGGCGGGCCTCGCCCCCCTCATGGACCGCCTGGGGAAGGCCTGCGCCCCCTGGACCGACCGCGCCATGTTCGAGGAGATCCAGGCCACCTCCCGGGCGCTGCGGGACCACCAGGAAGCGGTCCGGTGAGCCACCCCGCCCCCTGGCGCCCCGCCTGCGAGAAGGCCCTCCGGACCTTCTCCGACGCGGACTCCATCCGCCTGTGGGGCATCGGGCACGAGGTGGACGGCGTCTACCGGCCCATCTTCAACTACCGCTTCGAGCACACCTACGCCGCCGTGCTGCTGGCCCGGTGGCTGGCCCCCGCCACGGGCGCCGATCTCGAGGTGGTGGAGTGCTCGGCCTGGCTGCACGACGTGGCCAAGCGATTGAGGGATCCGGGCTCGAAGGACACCCACGCCCAGGACGCATCGGCCCGGGTGGAGGAGATCCTGGCGGACACGGATTTCCCCAAGGCCAAGATCCCCGCCGTGCGCCACGCCATCGAGCGGCATGTGGGGCTCCGGTTGACGAAGCGCCTGGAACCCCTGGAGACCGCCTGCCTCTGGGACTGCGACAAGCTCAGCAAGATCGGCGCGGCCAGCCTCATCCACTTCGGCTGCATCAGCGGGGCCTTCCAGCCCATCACCACGGCGGAGATCCTGCACCGGGGCGAGGCGTGGATTCCGCTGGCCCGGGGCATTGTCGAGTCCCTGAACACCGATCCAGCCCGGGAGGAGGGCCGGCGGCGCCTGGCCTTCCTGGAGGCCCACTACGCCCAGCTTCGCCGCGAGTGGGCCGATCCCACGGAGGTGACGCCCCCATGAGCGGCTTCCTCGAACTCTCCCAGAGCATGGCCATGGCCATCAAATCGCTGCAGATGTACACCGCGGCGCACCCCCGCACCCAGGAGGCCGTGGCCGCCTCCCACGCCCAGCTGACCGCCCTCCTGGCCGGCCAGGAGCGGATGCAGTTCGTGGCCAGCGCCGGCCGGGCCTTCGTGGACGGACAGGTGGTGGAGGTCCGCTCCCCCCAGCTCACCGCGCTGATCCGGCAGGTCTCCGAGCGGGGGCTGAACGGGTTCCGGTTCGAGCGGGGTGTCACCCCCGAGGAGTTTCTGGCCTTCCTGCAGGTTCTCATCCTCAAGCCCCAGCGGATCGAGGAGCAGGGCGGGTTCGAGGCCCTGCTGGCCGCCGAGGGCGTGCGGCACATCAAGGTCTCCCAGACCCGCTACGAGGAAGTGCGCGACGGCGATGGCGACGAGGCGGGACGCGAGGAGCGCGCCCCGGCCTTCGACGCCGCCCCCCCACCACCCGCGCCCTCCCCCTCGCCCGACAGCCTGGTGAAGGTCATCCGCGAGGCCCTGCTTGCGGCCCTGGGCGCCGCCGGGGCCCCCCCGTCCGGAAGCGGCGAGGCCGGCGGTCTGCAGGCCTTCCTCCCCGCGGATCTGAGCGGCCTGGGGCCGCTGGGTTACCAGCTGGGCCTGGGCGACGGTATGCCCACGCCGATCCAGCTCGCGACCCTGCGCCAGGTGCTCATGAGCCTCTCGCCTGAGCGGCAGCTCGGCCTGCTCGCGGGCATGACCACCCTGCCCGCCCACCCCCAGGGCCTGGCCCTCGGCGTACGGGCCCTGGCGGGAGAGATGCTGGCCGTGGCCACCAGCTCCCTGCTCGGGAAGGGCGCCACCTGGACCCAGCTCCGGGGCCCCCTGCAGGAGATCCTCCGCCCCCTGCCCGACCGCGAGGCCCTGGTGCGGGCCCTGGCCGTCCACCTCCGGTCCATGGGCCAGGACGCCTCCCAGGTGGAGAACCTGCTCCGGCACCTCGACTGGGAACACCTCAGCCTGGAGGCCCGGCTCCTGAAGGTGCTGGAGGAGGGCCATCTCTTCGAGCTCAGCCACGAACAGCGCCTGGCCTTCCTCCGGGAGCTGCTGGACCTCCGCCGCTTCGACGAATTCATCCGCGTGCAGGACATCCTCCTGGAGGTGCTCCGTTCCGAGCTAGTGGAGCTGCGGCTGAAGGCCATCCAGACCCTGGCCGGCATCGCCCGCTGGGCCGCGGACCCCGGCCTTCCCTTCGACATCGAGGGCCCCCTGGCCGAGGCCCTGAGGGCCCACTTCGCCTGGGAGGCGGATCCCCCCGTCCACCGCTGGAACGTCGAGGCCCTGGAGGCCCTGCTGGCGGCCCTGGTGCAGCGGGGCGACCTGGCCCTCGTCCTGACCGATCTCTCGGAGCTCCAGGGGCTCTGCGAGTTCCAGGGGGAACAGCCCGCCTGGCGCATCGAGGCCCTGGGGAGGCTGAAGGCCGGCCTGGCCCGCCCCGCCCTGCTGGAGGCCGCCACCGCCCAGGTCCTGGCCCGGGAGAAGGATCTGCTGGCCCGGGAGATCCTCCCCTACCTCGAGGCCGTGGGCGCGCCCATGGCCCAGCACCTCATCGGCCGGCTGGGCAGCGAGCAGGACCGCACCCGGCGCGGCCGCCTGGTGGAAGCCATCCGCAGCCTGGGCGCCGAGGCCCTGCCCCCGCTCCTGGAGGCCTTGGGCGCCCCGGCGTGGTACCTCATCCGCAATGCCCTCACCCTGCTGGGCGACCTGGGCGATGCCAGCTGCATGCCCTCCATCGTGCCTCTGCTGAGGCATCCGGAGCCCCGCGTCCGGCGCACGGCGGTGCGAGCCCTCTGGAAGCTCGGCGGCCCGGCCGCCGAGCCCCACCTGCTGCCCCGCCTGAAGGACACCGACGCCGAGACGCTGCAGGAGATCCTCTTCGTCCTGGGGCAGATGCGCTCGGAGGCCTCCCTGGCACCGCTCTCGGAGATGGTCCAGGACAAGCGGACCCCCGAACGGCCCCGCCTCCAGGTGCTGGATGCCCTGGCCCACATCGCCTCCCCGAAATCCGTCCCGGTCCTCGTCGAACTCCTCCGACGCAAGGGATTCTTCGGCGGCGCCGAACCCCTGGCCGTGCGGCTGGCCGCCGCCCGGGCCCTGGCTGCCGTGGCGACCCCCGAGGCCAGGGAGCAGCTGCAGAAGATCCTCGGAGCCGAGCCCAAGGGCGAGGACCGGGATGCCCTGCATCGGATGGCGGCCCCGTGACCCTCCCCGGCGCCCATCCCGATCCCCGCGAGCTGATGGAGGCCTTCGAGGCCTTCACGGCGGCCTCCCAGCAGCTCCAGACCCGCTACGAGGCGCTCCAGGGCCAGCTGGGCCAGCTCCAGGGGGAGCTGCAGACCGTGCTGGAGGCCGTGCCCTTCGCCATCTGGGTGCTCGGCGAGGACGGCTCGCTCCGCTTCACCAACCGCCCCGAGGGCCTGGAGGGCAGTTTCCTGGAAGGACCGGCCCCATGGGAATCCGGCAGCCCCGCGGGCCTCCGGCGCTTCCAGTCCGCCGCCGGCCGGGAGCTGATCTTCGAGGAGGAGCGCCGCCCGGTCCCCCGCGGCGGCACCATCGTCACCCTCCGGGATGTCACCGAGGCCGTGTTCCGGGCCCAGCAGGAGACCCGCGAGGACCGGCTGGCCGCCATGGGCCGCATGGCCGCGGAGCTGGCCCATGAGATCCGGAACCCGCTCGGGAGCCTCGCCCTCTTCTCCGGCATGCTCGTCGAGGATCTGGCGGACCAGGAGGGTCCCCTGGAACTCGCCCGCAAGATGCAGGAGGGCGTGGGGCGGCTGAACCGCCTGGTGGGCAATACCCTCTCATTCAGCCGGGACCTCCATCCCCGGCGCGAGACCATTCCGCTCCACCCCTTCTGGGAGGATGCGTTGCGCTCCGCCACCCTGGCGGAGAGCGTGCCCTGGGAGAACCGCATTCCCGCGGCGGCGGCCTGGGAGGGCGATCCCGACCTGCTGCGCCAGGTGGCCCAGAACCTCATCCAGAACGCCAACCGGGCCCTGGAGGATGTGCCGGGGCCCCGGGTGGTGCTCACCGCCGCGGAAGAGGAGGTGGGGGGCCGCCGCTGCTGGCACCTCACCCTGGCCGACAACGGCTGCGGCATCCCCGCCGAGGCCCTGTCCCGGGTCTTCGATCCCTTCTTCAGCACCTTCGGCGGCGGCACCGGGCTGGGGCTGGCGGTCTGCCACCGCATCATGGTGGCCCACGACGGTCTCCTCTTCCTCGAAAGCCAGGAGGGACGCGGTACGACGGTCCACCTCAGGCTCGGCGCCGCCCTTCCGGCGTGACGCAGGTCACAAGTCGTGCAAAAATGGAGGATTCGCGGAGCCTCCATGTCCCTCGTGCACCTCAACCCCGGCAAGCAGGCTCCCGAAGTGGTCAACGCCATCGTCGAGATCCCCACCGGCTCGAGGATCAAGTACGAGATCGACCACCACACCGGCCTCGTGCACGTGGATCGGGTGCTCTTCTCCCCCTTCCACTACCCGGCGGAGTACGGCTTCATCCCCGGCACGCTGGCCGAGGACGGCGACCCGGCCGACATCCTCATCCTCATCAACGGCGCCACCTACCCCGGCGTGGTGATCCGGAGCCGGCCCATCGGCCTGCTGCGGATGCGCGACGAGAACGGCCCCGACGCGAAGGTGCTGGCCGTGGCCACGGACGATCCCACCTACGCCCATGTCACCTCCCGGCGCGACCTCCCGCCCCACTTCCTCCTGGAGGTGGAGCATTTCTTCCTGACCTACAAGGACCTCGAGCGGAAGACCGTGGAGAGCGACGGCTGGGGCGGCAAGGACGAGGCCCAGGCCTTCATCCGGAAGTCCATCGAGGCCTTCAACAAACAGAAGAAGTAGGCCCTCCATGACACGGAACGCCGAGGCGCGGGGCCTCGTCTGCTTCGACCTGGACGGCACCCTGGTGGATCCGCTGCTCGGCGTCCAGAACTGCCTGCGCAGCACCTGCGAGGCCTTCGGCCTGCCGATGCCGCCGGAGGCCACGGTCCGCGACTGGATCGGCTTCGGCATACGCGAATCCCTGGCCACCCTGGAGGGGCTGGAGGATCCGAAGCGCCTGGAGGCAGCCGTGGACTTCTACTGGGAGCGCTACCGGGAGGACGGCGTCTTCGAGCATGAGCTGTACCCCGGTGTGTTCCACCTGCTCCACCGGCTCAAGCGGCAGGGCCACCGCATCTACATCGTGTCCGCCAAGCCCAGCCTCTTCGCGCGGCGCATCTCGTACCAGTTCGACCTGAACCTCATCTTCGACGACATCTTCGGCAGCACCCTGAAGGGGAAGTGGCAGCCCAAGACCGAGGTGCTGGCGGGCCTGGCCCGGCAGGGAACCATCTGGCCCGGGGGCGTCTTCATCGGCGACCGGGGCGTGGACATGGAGGGCGCCCGGGCCCACGGCCTCGAGGCCATCGGCGTCACTTGGGGCTACGGCAGCCGGGAGGAGTTGGCCCGGACCGGCGCCGACCACATCTTCGACACCGTCGCCGAACTGGATGCCTGGCTGCGGATCCGCTTCCCGCAGCCCGAGATCCACGACGCCTTCACGCGGTCGGAGTAGCGGCGCCTCAGCGCTCCGCGGAAGCCCAGCGGGTGCCCTTGGGGGGATCGAACCGGAAGGTCTCCGGCGCGGGCCGCGGCGGCACCCGCGGATCGAGCAGCTCCAGCCGCTGCCGGGCCCCGGTGGGGTCCGTCCAGGCCAGGGCCTTGAGCAGCCCGTTCCGGCCCTCCACCTGGATCTCGGGGAGGTCCGGCCCGCGGGGGACCAGGCGGACGGCGTCTCCAGGCAGAGGCTCGACGCGGAAGAGGGCCTCCACCCGGGCCGGCTCCAGCAGGAGGCCCAGGAGGGGGAAGTCCCGCACGGCCTGCGTCAGATCCATCCGCTGGGCCGTGCGGGTGTCGGGGTCGTACTGCACGAGCTGCCGCCCGTCTGCCAGCACCCGCAGCCCGGATGCGTAGTCCACGCGCAGCCGTCCGCCCCGCGCCAGGACCAGGGTTCCCGTCTGGCGGAGCTTGCCGAAGACCGCGCTGTCGCTCTCCTGGGTGAACCGGGAGGCCAGGGCCGGCTGACGGGGCAGTTCCCGCCACCACGCGGGCAACGCGGCGGAACAGGGCATGGCCAGCGCGGCGGCCAGGATGGACCGGCGCACGTCAGGACCGCTTCAGCTCGACGGTGAGCTTGGCGGTGGCGCCCTTCGCGGGCGCGGGACGATGGATCTGGCCCTCGGCCACTGTCTGGCCCTGGGCGCGGAGCTGCACCACCACCTCCAGCTCCTGGCCCTCCAGCTCCGCGGGCACCTCCAGGCGCAGCACGGAGGGCGCGCCCGACCGGCCCACGAGGGTGAGTTCCCCGAGGAGCGAGTTGATGGCGTCCTTGTGGTCCGGCGACTTCGCCTTGGGGGCCGGCTTCCGGGCCCCCAGCTCCAGGGCGGCCAGGGCGGCCAGAGGATCGGCCTTGGCGCGGGCGGCGGGTTTCGCCTCCGGTGCCGCGGGTTCCAGAGGGGGGATGGGCGCCACCACCTCGGCGGGCGACTCGGCCGGGATCTCCTCCGCAGGTTCCACGGGGGCTTCCTCCACCGCGGGCACCTCGTCCAGGGTCGGCAATTCACGGGTCACGAGGGCCGCCGCGACCTCCGGAGCGGCCTCTTCCACCTGGGCGGCCTCGGGCGGTTCGGGAAGCGTCGGAGGCTCGATGTAGAAGCTGTCGTCGTCATCCTCGTCCACCAGGGGCCCTGGCGGCATCCCGGCGGCAGGGGCGGTCCGTGGGGCCTCCATGTCCAGGAGGTCCGTCACCGAAGGCAGGTCCGACAGGGTGAGCGCCTCCACACCCGGCTTGGCCGCGGGGGGTGGCGCGGGGGCGGGCGCCGCGGGCTGGTCCTCCCCGAGCACATGGGTCTTGATGTGGGACAGGGCCAGCTTCGTGATGCCACGGAGGGTCTCGAAGACGCCGGATCCGTCTGCCGCCACGGACTGGAAGCTGGGCAGCCCGCGAGCATTGAAGGCGGCCTCCAGTTCCTCCACCGGGACCACGTTCTTGAGGTCCCGCTTGTTCCACTGGAAGACGATGGGGATGTCCTCGACCTGGAGGCCCAGTTCCTTCAGGTTCTCCCGGAGGTTCTGGAAGCTCTCGCGGCAGGCGTCCAGCATGGCCGTCTGGCTGTCCACCACGAAGACGATGCCATCCACCCCCTTGAGCACGAGCTTGCGGGTGCTGTTGTAGAACACCTGGCCGGGCACCGTGTAGAGCTGGAGCTTGGTCTTGAACCCGCCCACCATGCCCACGTCCATGGGCAGCAGATCGAAGAAGAGCGTGCGGTCCGTCTCGGTGTTGAGGCTCACCATCTCGCCGCGGGCCTTCTGGCTCGTCTTGCCGTAGATGGTGTTGAGGTTGGTCGTCTTCCCGCACAGGCCCGGGCCGTAATAGACGATCTTCGCCGTCATCTGCCGCGTGGCGTGATTGAAGAAAACCATCCTTGAGTCCTCGTTCCGGGGATGGGTAAGCATAGCCCGGGCCGAAGCCCGGGCTCAATCTAAGTTCCCGTTGTTAAGAAGAATTAAGGGAGGCTCTTCAGGGCGGCCAGCACCTCCTGGGCATGTCCGGCGGGATTCACGCCCTGGAATACCTTGCGGATGACGCCCGACCGGTCCACCAGGAAGGTGGTGCGCTTGGCCCAGCCGAGCACGGGCATTCGCACGCCGTAGGCGTCGATGATCCGGTGGTCCGCATCCGCCACGAGGCGGAAGGGAAGGTGGAACTTCTCCGCGAAGGCCTTGTGGCTCGCAACATCATCGGCGCTCACCCCCAGGATCACCGCCCCGGTGGCCTGGATGGCGGAATAGCCGTCCCGGAAGCTGCAGGCCTCCGTGGTGCAGCCGGGGGTCTCATCCTTGGGGTAGAAGTAGAGCACCACGGGTTTGCCCTTGAAATCGGCCAGGGCGATGGGGTGTCCGTCCTGGTCGAGGGACTGGAAGGCCGGCGCAGGCTGGCCTGCCACGGGCATCGCGGCCCGGGCGCTGCCGGCCAGCAGGGTGAGGATGGACACGAGGGTTCCTTTCAGGAGCGGGCGCATGGGCCTCCTTTCGCTCGAAGGCGGGGATTCGCCATACTCGATCAGATGCCGCGGAAGGTCCATCCGGTTCGCGGATTCGCAGGAGCGGGCGCGATGACACGACTGGCGGTGATCCCCGGGGACGGCATCGGCCCGGAGGTGGTGGCGGAGGTCCTCCCCGTGCTGGACTGGGTCCGCGCCCGGGGCCGGGACCTGGCCTGGGACCGCCACCCCTGGGGCGCCGAACGCTTCCTCGCCACCGGGGAGATCCTTCCCGAGGCGGCCTTCGAGGCCCTCCGCGACGGCACGGACGGCATCCTCTTCGGGGCGGTGGGCGACCCGCGGGTGCCGGACGGCCGCCACGCGGAGGGCATCCTGCTGCGCCTCCGCCGGGACCTGGAGCTGGCGGTGAACGAGCGTCCCTGCCATCCCCTGCTGGACGCCCACCTGCCCCTGAAGGGCGTGCCCGCGGACCGGGTGTGGATCGAGGTCTTCCGCGAGAACACGGAGGGCCCCTACTGCCTGAAGGGCACGAGCGAGCCGGGACGCGCCGTGGACCTCGCCGAGCACACCGAGGCCGCCGTGCGACGGCTGCTGGAGGCCGCCTTCGCCCGGGCCGCGGCACGCGGCTGCCCCCTGACCGTGGCCCACAAGGCCAACGTCCTGAAGCACGGGCATGGCCTCTGGATGCGCGTGTTCGAGGATCTCCGGACCGCCCATCCGACGGTTCCCGCCCGGGGGATGCACGCGGATGCCCTGCTCTGCGCCCTGGTGCAGGATCCGCGCCCCTTCGGCGTCATCGCCGCGGACAACTACCTGGGCGACCTCATCAGCGACCTGCTGGCGGCCTTCCAGGGGGGCATGGGCGTGGCCCCCTCCCTGAGCTGGGCCCCGCACCGGCCCTTCCGCTGCACGGCCCTGGCGGAGCCCGTCCACGGCTCCGCGCCGGACCTCGCGGGCCGCGACCTGGCGAACCCCACGGGCATGTTCCTCAGCACCGCCCTGCTCTTCCGCCACCTGGGCTGGGGGCCGGAGTCCAGGGCCCTCGAAGCGGCGGTGGCGGCCGCCCTGCGGGAAGGCGCGGCCACCCCCGATCTCGGTGGCACCCTGGGCACACGCGCCATGGGCGCGGCCATCCGGGGCCGGCTGGAGACCTGAAGCGTCGCGCTCAGCAGCTCCGCATCACACCGATGAGGAGGCCCTGGATCTCAACCCGGTCGGGGGGGTAGAGCCTTGGTTTCAGCTCGGGGTTGTGCGGTACGAGCCAGACGCCCTTCGCATCCCGCCGGAATTCCTTGAGGGTGACCTCTTCGCGGTCGAGCAGGGCCACCACGCGGTCCCCGTTGCGGTATTCGCCCTTCCGCTGGAGGACCACGAGATCCCCGTCCAGGATGGCGTCGTCCACCATGGAATCCCCCCGCACCCGCAGCACGAAGATCTCGTCCCGCTGGCGGTGGATGCTGTTGGGGACCTCGATGGGCAGGGCACGGCTCTCCGGCAGGAGCGGCGTCCCCGCGGCCACATCGCCGCAGAAGGGGATGAGGCGCATGCTGGGGGTCCGCAGGACCGGCGGGGCGGCCTCGGGCTCGCTGACCACATCCCCGGGGTGGGCCGCGGACACCACCAGGTTGTTGCCCTTGCCGTGGCTGCGGACGAGGAAGCCCTTGTCCATGAGGTGCTGGACATGCTTGTGGATGGTGGACACCGCGCTGGAGCCCACGCCCTTGGCGATCTCCGAAAGGGTCGGACTGCGGCCCTCCTCCTGGAGGAAGGTCCGGATGAAATTGAGCACGGCCTGCTGCCGCTTGGTGAGATCGCTGGCTTTCATGGAAACCAAGGTAGGATCCGCCTCGAGGGCGGTCAATCCCTTTTTTTTCGCTTTATTTCAGATCCCCGGACCTCCCAGGGGAAAACCCGTCAATAGAACCCTCTCCCGGCCTCTGCCATACTGGCGGATGGCCTTGAGGGTCAAGCATTTGCGCCCTCCTTGTCCTCTTTCCGCCCTCTTCGACGTGCGCGTCCCGATGAGAAAGGAGTCCCCATGACTGCCACCCTTGCCTCCCCTGCCGTGTCCGGAGGGGCGAAAACCAGGATCAATGATTTTTCCATCCAGGTGGCCACGGTCAACGGATCCGGCTCCCAGACGGCGAACACGGTGCTCCTGCGCGCCATCTTCCAGATGGGCGTGTTCGTGAGCGGGAAGAACCTCTTCCCCTCCAACATCGCGGGACTGCCCACCTGGTTCACCATCCGCGCCAGCGCGAAGGGCTACGTGGCCCGCAAGGCCACGAACGAGATGCTGATCCTCATGAACCCCGAGACGGCCAAGGAGGACATCGCCAAGGCCGACGCCGGCGCCCTGGTGATCTACGACGAGCCCCTGCAGCTGGACAAGCTGCGCGCCGACCTCACCTACTTCCCCGTGCCCTTCCAGAAGCTGGTCACCGCCTCCTGCCCCGAGCCCAAGCTGCACAAGCTGGTGAAGAACATGATCTACGTCGGCGTGGCCGCGCGGATCCTCGGCGTGGACATGGAGGAGGCCAAGAAGGCCATCGCCAAGCAGCTGAAGGGCAAGGCCAAGGCCGTCGAGCTCAACCAGACCGCCGCCATGGCCGGCTACGACTGGGCCATGGAGAACCTGCCCGACCAGGACCACATCAAGGTCGTGCGCGACAACAAGACCCAGGGCCTCATCATCGTGGACGGCAACGAGGCCTGCGCCCTCGGCGCCCTGTTCGCCGGCGTCACCGTGGTGGGCTGGTACCCCATCACCCCCGCCTCCAGCCTGGTCGAGACATTCATCGAATACGCGGAGGAGTTCCGGAAGGATCCCAAGACCGGCAAGTCCAATGTGGCCATCGTGCAGATGGAGGATGAGCTGGCGTCCGCGGGCGTGGTGTTCGCCGCCGGCTGGGCGGGCGCCCGGTCCATGACCTCCACCGCCGGCCCCGGCATCTCCCTCATGAGCGAGTTCCTCGGCCTCGGGTACTACACGGAATGCCCGGGCGTGTTCTTCAACGTCCAGCGGACTGGGCCCAGCACGGGCCTGCCCACCCGCACCCAGCAGGCCGACATCGAGATGTGCGCCAAGGCCAGCCACGGCGACACGCTGCACATCAACCTCTATCCCGGGAACATGGAGGAGTGCTTCCAGTTCTCCTACGACGCCTTCGACCTGGCCGAGCGCTTCCAGACCCCGATCTTCGTGATGACGGACCTGGACCTGGGCATGCAGAACTGGTCCTCCAAGCCCTTCGCCTACCCTGACAAGCCCTACGACCGCGGCAAGGTCCTCGACCAGCAGCAGCTGGCGGAGATCAAGGACTGGGGCCGCTACAAGGACGTGGACGGCGACGGCATCTGCTACCGCACCCTGCCCGGGACCCCGGGCGGCAAGGGCGCCTACTTCACCCGCGGCTCGGGCCACAACGACTACGCCCTCTATTCCGAGAAGCCCGAGGACTATGTCGCCGTGGTGGACCGCCTCCGGAAGAAGTACGAGACCGCCAAGTCCTACGTGCCCGCGCCGGTCTTCCGGAACCAGGGCTCCGACAAGGGCATCCTCGCCTTCGGTTCCAGCGATCCCGCGGTGGTCGAGGCCCAGGACATCCTCGCCGAGAAAGGCCTGAAGACCGACTACCTGCGCCTGCGCGCCCTGCCCTTCACCGCCGAGGTGGATGCCTACGTGAAGGCGAAGCAGGTGGTCTACGTCGTCGAGCAGAACCGCGATGGCCAGATGACCAACCTGCTCCGCGAGTTCTATCCCGAGCACGCCACGAAGTTCAAGAACGTCCTGCACTACGACGGCCTCGCCATCGACGCGAAGTGCATCGTGGACCAGATCAACGCGTTCGAGCAGAAGTAGAGAGGAGCCCGACATGTCCACCGCCACCCCTTCCGCTCCCACCAACAAGCTCGGCATGACCAAGCAGGACTACGTGGGCTCCAAGTCCACCCTCTGCGCCGGCTGCGGCCACGACAGCATCACCGGCCAGATCATCAATGCCGCCTTCGAATCCAGCATCGAGGGCCACCGGGTCGCCAAGTACTCCGGCATCGGCTGCTCCTCCAAGACCCCGGCCTACTTCCTGAACCAGGGCTGGGGCTTCAACAGCGTGCATGGCCGCATGCCCGCCATCGCCACCGGCGCCTCCCTGGCCAACCGCAGCCTCATCAACATCGGCGTCTCCGGCGACGGGGATTCCATGTCCATCGGCACCGGCCAGTTCGTCCATGCCGTCCGGCGCAACGTCCCGATGATCTACATCATCGAGGACAACGGCGTCTACGGGCTCACCAAGGGCCAGTTCTCCGCCACCGCGGACAAGGGCTCCCACCTCAAGTCCGGCGCCGTGAACAACCTTCCCCCCATCGATCCCTGCACCCTGGCCATCGAGCTGGGCTGCGGCTTCGTGGCGCGGTCCTTCTCCGGCAACCCCAAGCAGCTGAACGCCATCCTCAAGGCCGCCTTCGCCTACGAGGGCACCTCGGTGATCGACGTCATCAGCCCCTGCGTCACCTTCAACAACCACGACGCCTCGACGCGCTCCTACAAGCATGTCAAGGACCACGACTTCCCCCTCCACGACCTGGGCTTCATCCAGTACTCCGAGGTCGAGGACGTGGAGATCGCCGCCGGCGAGACGGAGATCGTGACCTTCCCCGATGGCTCCAAGGTGGCCATCAAGGCCATCCATGAGGGCTACGACCCCACGGACCGCTACACGGCCATGAAGGCCATCCACGAGTCCATGCAGAAGGGTGAGTTCCTCACGGGCCTGCTCTACATCAACCCCCAGAACGCGCCCCTCCCTGAGGTGCTGAACCTCGTGGACGAACCCCTCGTGAGCCTGTCCGAATCCACCGTGAAGCCCGGCCCCGAGGTGCTGGCGGCGATCATGGAGACGCTGAAGTAGGACGCTGCGCCTCCCCTGCGACGGCCGCCCCCCGGGGCGGCCGTTCGCGTACGGGCCAGCATTGACGGCCGGCCGCGGCCAGATACACTGGAGATTCGTGGGCCTGTAGCTCAGCTGGGAGAGCGCCGCGTTCGCAATGCGGAGGTCGTCAGTTCGATCCTGATCAGGTCCACCAGCCACGCAGGAACGGCGGCCTCCGGGCCGCCGTTCCTCTTTCGCGGGCCGCCGCGGACCCCGGATGCCAGGGCCCCGCCCCGGAGATCGGAGTCTTCACCTCCGCCGGCTGGTCCTCCGGTTCGCAGCCCCGACCCCGGGTTCCCGGGGGACCCTCCCGGGGCTGACCCAGCTCGCGAGATTGTGTCTAAATTATTTTAATGCTTTTTTTTATTGAAATTGATCGCTCGATCAATCAAATTCAGGCCATGGCCGTGACGCCGCCTCCCCCCATCGTCCAGGAAACGACCCAGGCCCTCCTGGAGGCGGCCATCTTCTGCTTCGCGGAGAAGGGCTTCGAGGGGGCCAGCATCCGGGACATCGCCCAGCGGGCCGGCCGGCACGTCTCGCTCATCGGCTACCACTTCGGAAACAAGGACGGCCTCTACCTCGCGTGCTTCACGTACATCTTCACCCGCTACCCCAGGACCGCCCTCGCGCCCGAGCACTGCGACCTCGAGGCCATCCACGGCGACCGCCAGCGGGCCGCGCGGGCCCTGAAGGCCATCATCCTCGGCATCATGACGGACCTGTTCGACGGGGCCGATGAGCCCCTGAAGCGGGCCTCCATCCGGCTGTTCACGATGGAGATGCAGTCCCCGCGGCCCCTCCTCCACGCGCTCTACCAGGAGCGCCTCACGGAGTCCGTCCAGCTCCTCAAGGCCTGCCTCGGCGCCTTGAGGCCGGATCTTCCCGAGGCCGAGGCCGCCTTCCTGGGGCAGTGCATCCAGGGGCAGTGCCTGATCCACCGCCTGGCCACCGGCATGAACGCCCTGCTCTGGGCCTCGGAGCTTCCGGCCACCGATCCGGCGGCCCTGGCGGACCGCCTCGCGGCCTTCGCCCTCAGGGGCCTCGGCTACGCAGGGCCGCTGGACCCCTGAGGTCCCCCCTGCCCGCTGCAGATCGGGAACCTATCCTGGACTGCTGCTCCGAGCCCCACCGCTCCCCACGCGTTCCACCCCCCGACCCTTCACGGAGCCTCCCCATGCAGACCCCCATTCGAGGCGGAATGATCTCCCTTGTCGGCGCCCTCGTGGCCGGCGCCATGATGACCGGCTGCGACAAGAAGGAGCCGGCCAGGGCCACCCCGGAAGTGGGGGTGATGGTGGTCCAGCCCCAGCGGGCGGTCCTGACCTCGGAACTCCCTGGCCGGGTCTCCGCCCTCCAGGTGGCCGAGGTGCATCCGCAGGTGAACGGCATCATCCAGAAGCGGCTCTTCACGGAGGGCGCCAACGTGAAGGAGGGCGACGTCCTCTACCAGATCGATCCGGCCCCCTACCAGGCCGCCCTCAGTACGGCCCAGGCCTCCCTCGCCCGGGCGGAGGCCAACCTCCCCGCGCTCCGCAACCGGGCCGATCGGATCAAGCAGCTGCTCGCCACGAATGCCGTGGGGCAGCAGGACTACGACGATGCCGCCGCCGCCCTCAAGCAGGTGGAGGCCGAGGTCCAGACTGGCCGGGCCGCCGTCGAATCCGCCCGGATCAACCTCGGCTACACCCGCATCACGGCGCCCATCTCGGGGCGCATCGGGAAGTCCGCGGTCACGCCCGGGGCGCTCGCGGCCGCCTACCAGGGGCCGCCCTTCACCACCATCCAACAGCTGGAGCCGGCCGTCTACGTGGACTGCCCCCAGTCGAGCACCGCGATCCTGGAGATGAGGCGGGCCCTCGCCTCCAACCGGATGAAGGGCGTTCCGGCCGGGCAGGCCCGGGTGAAGCTCCTGCTGGAGGACGGAACCCCCTACGCCCAGCCCGGAATCCTCAAGTTCTCCGACGTGACGGTGGATCCCAGCACCGGCTCCCAGAACCTCCGCATGGTGTTCCCCAACGCGCACCTGGCCCTGCTGCCGGGCATGTACGTGCGGGCCATCGTGGAGGAGGGCGTGATGGAGCAGGCCATCCTCGTGCCCCAGCAGGGGGTGACCCGCGATCCCAAGGGCAACGCCATCGCCATGGTGGTGGACGGTGCCGGGAAGGTGGAGCAGCGCATGCTCCAGGTGGACCGCGCCATCGGCGACCAGTGGCTGGTGGGGGAGGGGCTCCGGCCCGGCGACCGCCTCATCCTCGACGGCCTCCAGAAGATCCGCCCGGGCGTGTCGGTGAAGGCGGTCCCCTTCGGCGCGAAGCCCTCGCCGTCCCCGGCGAAGTAGAGGAGCCGCGCCATGGTCAATTTCTTCATCGACCGGCCCGTCTTCGCCTGGGTGGTGGCGATCATCATCATGCTGGCCGGCCTGCTGGCCATCAAGACGCTGCCGATCTCGCAGTACCCGCCGGTCGCGCCGCCCTCCATCTCCATCGACGCGTTCTATCCCGGGGCGTCGGCCCAGACCGTCGAGAACACCGTCACGCAGATCATCGAGCAGAAGATGACGGGCCTCGATGGCCTCCTCTACGTGAGCGCCACCAGCGACTCGGCGGGCCACGCCAGCATCGCCCTCACCTTCAAGCCCGGGACCGACCCCGACCTGGCGTGGGGCAAGGTCCAGAACAAGCTCGACCTGGCGAAGGCCCTGCTGCCGCAGACCGTGCAGCAGATGGGGATCCGCGTCACCAAATCCACCCGCAACTTCTTCATGATCCTGGCCCTGACCTCCACGGACGGCCGGTACAACGCCTACGACCTGAGCGACTACCTCTCCTCCAACGTGGAGACGGTCCTCAGCCGGGTGGAGGGCGTCGGCGAAGCGCAGTCCTTCGGCACCCAGTACGCCATGCGGATCTGGATGGACGAGAACCGGATGGTGGGCTACCGCCTGACCCCCAGCGACATCCGGCAAGCCGTGCAGACCTACAACACCCAGGTGTCCGCGGGCCAGGTGGGGGGCCTGCCCGCCATCAAGGGCCAGCCCCTGAACGTGACGCTGAACGTCCACCAGCTGCTCCAGACCCCGGACCAGTTCGGCGAGATCCCGCTCCGGGTCAACCCCGACGGATCCACCGTCCGGCTGCGGGACGTCGCCCGCATCGAGCTCGGGACCGAATCCTACGAGAGCGAGGTGAACCTCAACGGGAGGCCCGCCTCGGGCATGGCCATCCGCCTGGCCTCGGGCGCCAACGCCCTGAACACGGCCAGGCTCATCAAGGCCAAGGTGGACGAGCTGTCCACCTATTTCCCCCAGGGCGTGAAGGCCGTGTATCCGTACGAGACCACGCCCTTCGTCTCCGTGGCCATCGGGGAGGTGGTGAAGACGCTGATCGAGGCCATCGTCCTCGTGTTCCTGGTGATGCTGCTGTTCCTCGGGAACTTCCGGGCCACCCTCATCCCCACCATCGCGGTGCCCGTGGTGCTGCTGGGCACCTTCGCCGTGCTGCAGTACGCGGGAATGTCCATCAACATGCTCACCATGTTCGCCATGGTGCTTGCCATAGGGCTCCTGGTGGACGACGCCATCGTGGTGGTGGAGAACGTCGAGCGCATCATGCACGACGAGGGTCTGCCACCCCTGGAGGCCACCCGGAAGTCCATGGGCCAGATCACCGGGGCCCTGGTGGGGATCGGGCTCATCCTGGCGGCAGTCTTCGCGCCCATGGCCTTCTTCGGCGGCTCCACGGGGATCATCTACCGCCAGTTCTCCCTCACCCTCATCACCGCCATGCTCCTGTCGGTGGTGGTGGCCCTCATCCTCACGCCCTCCCTCTGCGTGACGTTCCTGCGCCCGGTGGCCAAGGGCCACGAGGCGGCGGAAACGGGCTGGAAGGTCACCCGCCCCTTCTTCCTCTGGTTCGATCGGACCTACTACCGGCTGCGCGACATCTTCATCCGGCAGCTCGGCCGGGTCCTGGCGCTCCGCCTGCGGTACGTGCTCGTCTATCTCGCCATCGTGGCCGGCGCCGGGATCATCCTCATGCGGCTTCCCACCGCCTTCCTGCCCGAGGAGGACCAGGGCATCCTCATGGTCCAGGTCAGCCTCCCCGCCGGTTCCCCCATGGAGCGCACCCAGACCGTCATGGCCGACGTCCAGCGCTACTTCCTCGAGGAACACAAGGACGCGGTCGATTCCTGCATGTACGTCTCCGGTTTCAGCTTCGCCGGCCGCGGCCAGAACAACGGCATGGCTTTCGTGAAGCTGAAGGATTGGAAGCTGCGGACCCGCGCGGGGCAGCGGGCGGAGGCCGTGGCGAGGGATGCCATGAAGGCCTTCGCCGGGCGCCGGGATGCCATGGTCTTCGCCTTCGCGCCACCCGCCATCCTGGAACTGGGCAGCGCCACGGGCTTCGACTTCCAGCTCCAGGACCGGGGCAGCCTGGGCCACGCCAAGCTCATGGAGGCCCGGAACTCCCTGCTGGGCATGGCCGCGAAGGATCCCGTGCTGAGGGCCGTGCGACCCAACGGCCTGGACGACCAGCCGGAGTACAACATCAAGGTCGATGAGGCGCGGGCCGGGGCCCTGGGCGTGCCCTTCGCCGCCATCAACGACACCCTGTCCACGTCCTGGGGCGGATCCTACGTCAACGACTTCATCAACCAGGGCCGGGTGAAACGCGTCTACCTCCAGGCCGACGCCCCCTTCCGCATGCAGTTGGAGGATCTGGGCAAGCTCTACGTCCGCAACACGGCCGGCGGCATGACGCCGCTCTCCGCCTTCGCCGACGGGAAGTGGTCGTTCGGGTCGCCCAACCTCCAGCGCTACAACGGGTTCCCCTCCATCGAGATCCAGGGCGAGCCGGCCTCGGGCCGGAGCACCGGCGAGGCCATGAAGGCCATGGAGGACATCGCCTCCAAGCTGCCCGCCGGCATCGGGCACGAGTGGACCGGCCTCTCCTACCAGGAGAAGCAGTCGGGGTCCCAGGCACCCGCGCTCTACGCCGTGTCCGTGCTGGTGATCTTCCTTTGCCTGGCGGCCCTCTACGAGAGCTGGTCGGTGCCCATCGCGATCCTGTTCATCCTGCCCATCGGCGTCTTCGGCACCGTCCTCGCCACCTGGATGCGCGGGCTCACCAATGACGTCTACTTCCAGATCGGGCTCCTGACCACCCTCGGGCTCGCGGCCAAGAACGCCATCCTCATCGTGCAGTTCGCCCAGGAATTGAGGGCCCAGGGCATGGGATTCATGGAGGCCTCGGTGGAAGCCTCCCGCCTGCGTCTCCGCCCGATCCTGATGACCAGCCTCGCCTTCTCCCTGGGTGTGCTGCCCATGGCGATCTTCAGGGGCGCGGGCGCGGCGGCGCAGAACGCCATCGGCACCGGGGTGCTGGGCGGCATGCTGGCGGCCACCTTCATCGCGATCTTCTTCATCCCGCTCTCCTACATCCTGGTGTCCGAGCGGTTCAGGCAGAAGGCACTCCCGCGGGCCCCGGAGACGGACCAGCCTGAGGAGGTGCTCCCGTGAGGCCAATCAAGGGACTGACGCCACTCCCGCTCCTCCTGGCCCTTGCCGGCTGCGTGTCCATGGCGCCGAAGTACCGGACGCCCGAGGCCCCGGTGCCCGGGGTCTGGCCCGGCGGGCCTTCCTCCGGGTCCGCGGGCCCCCAGGCCGCCCGGATCGTCTGGCGGGAGTTCTACGTGGACGAACGCCTGAGGAAGGTGCTCGACCTCGCCCTCCAGAACAACCGCGATCTGCGGATCGCCGCCTTGAACACGGAGAAGGCGAGGGCGTACTACCGGATCCAGCGCGCCGGACTCCTCCCCGCGGTCAGCGCCGTGGGCCAGGGCTTCAAGGAGAGGCTCCCCGCCAGCGTCTCCTCGACGGGCCGTTCCATGGTCATCGAGCAGGACTCGGCGACGGTCGGCGTGAGCGCCTGGGAGCTGGATTTCTTCGGGCGGATCCGCAGCCTGAAGAACCGGGCCCTGGAGGAATACCTGGCCACCGAGCAGGCCCGCGACAGCGCGCAGATCTCGCTGCTGGGCGGCGTGGCGAACCTCTACCTCGTCCTGGCCGCGGACCAGGAGGGGCTCAAGCTGGCCCAGGACACCCTCGCCAGCCAGGACACCTCGAGCCGGCTCATCCAGCAGCGGTTCGAACTCGGGCTCTCCTCCGAGATCGACGCCCAGCGGGCCCGGATCGGCCTGGAGACCGCCCGCGGCGACGTGGCCCGGTACACCCGCGCGGTGGCCCTGGACCTGAACGCCCTCAACCTCCTCGTGGGAGCGCCGGTGCCGGCCGACCTGCTTCCCGCGTCGCAGGGCGCGGTGAAGGCCCTGAAGGACCTCACGCCCGGGCTTCCCTCCGAGGTGCTGGTGCACCGGCCGGACATCCTCGCGGCGGAACACCAGCTGCGGGCCGCCAACGCCAACATCGGCGCGGCCCGGGCGGCCTTCTTCCCCCGCATCTCCCTGACGGCGGACACGGGATCCATGGCCAGCGACCTGTCGGGGCTCTTCAAGGGCGGTTCCGGGACCTGGACCTTCGCCCCCCGGATCGACCTCCCGATCTTCGACACCGGCGCGCGGCGCGCGAACCTCAAGGTGGCCCACGCAGACCGCGACATCGCCCTCGCCCAGTACGAGAAGGCCATCCAGTCGGCCTTCCGGGAGGTCGCGGACGCCCTCGCCCAGCGCGGGACCCTCGAGGACCAGCTGGCCGCCCAGGAGGCCCTCACCCGGGCCCTCGACCGCACGTACCAGCTGGCCACCGAGCGCTACAAGGCCGGCCTGGACGGCTACCTCAGTGTCCTGGACGCCCAGCGATCCCTGTTTGCCGCCCAGCAGGGCCTCATCACCCTCCGCCTGGCCAGGGCCGCCAACCTCGTCACCCTCTACAAGGTGCTGGGGGGCGGCCCGGTGGCCAGCCCCGCTCGGCCCGCCGCGGGGACGGCCCCTCCGGCCAAGTGACGCCCGGCGCAGACCGGTTCCAGGTTCACGGCGGTCCCCGGGCCGCCGTTTTGTATGCTGGAGGGATGATCGGACGCCTGCGCGGGGAACTCATCCAGAAACTGCCGAACCTCGCCCTCGTGGAGTGCGGCGGCGTGGGCTACGCGGCTGCCATCAGCCTCTCCACCTACGGCCTGCTGGCGGAGCCGGGGGTGGAGGTCATCCTCCACACGGAAATGCTGGTGCGGGAGAACGAGATCTCCCTGCTGGGGTTCGCCACGGCCCAGGAGCGGGAGCTCTACCGGCTGCTGATCAAGGTGGACGGCGTGGGGCCCAAGCTGGCCCTGGCGGCCCTGGGCGCCCTGCCCCTGGAGGACCTGGTGCTGGCCATCCGCACCCGCGACGTGAAGGCACTCACCCGCATCCCGGGCGTCGGCAAGAAGACGGCGGAGAAGCTGTGCTTCGAGCTGTCCGAGAAGATGGGCGGGATCTCCGGCCTCTCGGGACTGGGCGGCTCCGGCGCCGCGGGCGATCCCTGGGAGTCCGACCTCCGGTCCGCCCTCACGAACCTGGGCTTCAGGGAGGAGGCGGTCCTGCCGGTGGTGGCGGAGCTGCGGGACGAGAAGCCGCCCCTGGCGGAGGCCATCCGCCGCTCGCTGAAGGCCCTACAACGATGAGCACCCGCATCCTCTCCACCTCCGCCCTCGTGGGCCCCGCCCTGGCCGGCCTGGGCGACCGTTTCCCAGACCTCCGCATCGCTCCCTTCCGTTCCCCGGAGTGGACCGCCGCCCTGGCGGAGGCCGAGGCCCTGGTGGTCATGCTCTCCGAACCCCTCACCGAGGCCGATCTCGCGGCCGCGCCCGGCCTCCGCGCCATTGGCACCTATTCCGTGGGCGTGAACCATCTGCCCCTGGCGGCCTGCCAGGCACGGGGCATCACCGTGGTGAACACACCCGGGGTGCTCACGGATGCCACGGCCGACCTCGCCCTGGCCCTGCTGCTGGCCGTCACGCGCCGGGTGGCCGAGGGTGAGGCCCTGGTGCGCTCCGGCGCCTGGACCGGCTGGGCGCCTGACCAGCTGCTCGGGCCCGGCCTCGCCGGCAAGGCCTGCGGCATCCTCGGCAGCGGCCCCATCGGGAGGGCCTTCGCCCGCCGCGTCTGGGCCCTGGGCATGCGGCCCGTCTTCTGGGATCGCGACGGCTCCGGTGGATCCGTGGACTATGGACCGGATCGGGCGCCCCGCCTTCCCCTGGCGGATCTGCTGCCGCAGAGCGCCGTGCTGTCCCTTCACTGCCCGCTCACGGAGCAGACGCGGGGCCTCCTCGGCCAGCCCGCCCTGGCGCGGCTCCCCGCCGGCGCGGTGGTGATCAACACCGCGCGCGGCGGCATCCTCGACGAATCCGCCGCCATGGATCTCCTGGCCTCCGGCCATCTGGGCGGCGTGGGCCTCGACGTCTATGCGGGCGAGCCGAGGGTGGATCCGCGCTGGTTCCGGATGCCCCGCGCCGTGCTGCTTCCGCACCTCGGATCCGCCACGGTGGAGACGCGCGAGGCCATGGCGAAGCTGCTCTGCGACGGCCTCGCGGCGGCGCTGGCTGCCCCCCAGTGATAAGCTGGAGCCCCACCGCGAGGACTCCCATGGCACGCCCCTGGCTCAAGCTGCTCGACCCCGGGCTCACCGCTCTGAAGGAGAGGGCGGGTGCCGCCTTCGAAGAGCGCCTCGGCCTGGCCCGCGCCCTCAATGGGCGTGGCCGCCATGCGGAGGCGCGGGAGATCCTGGACGGCCTGTTGGCGGAGGACCGGGCCCACGGCGAGGCCTGGTTCGAACGCCTGCTCTGCCACGGGGACCACGCGCCCGAGGAGGAGGGCCTGGAGCTCCTCACCCAGCTCGAGTCGCTGCGGGACGAATCGCCCAGGAACAGCCTCCACCTCCGCAACCTCGGCTACCTCCGTCTGCTCCTGCAGGATCCGGATGGCGCCGAGATCGTCCTGCAGCAGGCGCTGGCGATCCAGGGCCAGGATCCCAAAGCCCTGGAGCTGATGGGCCTCCTGCACCTGCACAGGGGCCAGGCCGCGGAGGGCAAGGGCTGGCTGCTGAAGGCCCTGAGCCTCCAGCCGAAGGATCCCCGCACCCTGCGCCTGCTGGCCATCGCCCTGGAGCAGCTGGGCGACTGGGCCGGCGCCGAGGCCCAGCTGGTGGCCGCCCTCAATGCGGACGAATGCTACTACTGGGGCTGGCACGCCCTGGGCGAGCTGCTGCTGAAGCGGGGCGACCTGGAGGAGGGCCTGCGGTGCATCCAGCGGGCCCGCAGCCTCCACGTCAGCGAACCCGCCAGCTACTTCATCCTTTCCGAGCTGTTCAGCGAGCAGGGACACCTCGAACTGGCCCAGGGCCAGCTCCACACCCTGATGCTGCTGGCCCCGCCCTGCCCCGTCCTGGCGGAGGCCCAGGCGCTGCTGGGTGAACTGAGGCGCGACATGGGAGACCGCGACGGCGCCGTGTCCTACTTCAGCCTCGCCGCCGAGACCGACCCCGATGCCGCGAATCCCTGGGCCGCCCTGGGCGACATGGCCCGGGAGGAGAACCGCTGGGAGGATGCCCTCCGCTGCTACCGCGAAGCCCTCATGCGCGAGCCGGATGCCTCCGATCTGCAGGTCCAGATGGGCTACGCCCTGCTCGAGACCAAGCAGAGCACGGCCGCGGAGCAGGCCTTCCTCCAGGCCCTCGAGCTGGATCCCGGCGAGTACAGCGCCTACCTGGGCCTCTCCGAGGTCTACCGCTTCGCCAACCGCCGCGAGGACCAGATGGGCATGGTGGATCAGGCCATGGCCCTGGCCCCCCAGGATGCCGACGTCTGGAACGCCAGGGGCGTGGCCCTCGAGGTGACCGATCGCTGGCGGGAGGCCACCGAGGCCTACGAGAAGGCCCTCGGGCTGGAGCCCTACCACCGCAAGGCGGCCAACAACCTCGGTTTCGTGCTCGAGAAGCGCATGAAGGACGGTGAGCCCGAACTCCATGAACGCGCGGTGGAAGCCTGGAAGCAGCGGCTCCTCATCTGCCGTGACGAGGGCCAGAGCCTCAAGATGGCGACCGACCACCTCACCCAGCTGGGCATCGGAGAGGACACCCTCCGCGAGTGGCTCCGGAACGAGCTCCTGGTTCCCGACACCGAAGCCTGATGTCACAGCCGCGTCACCCCCCTGTTTCAGGGGAGTTACGGGTTCCCTGATCCCCAGTGTGGAAAAGCCTGTGGATTTTCCTTCCCTCCGGAGCCTAAATCCAGTGAGGAGATGAATTTCCCGGGCATACTGCACATGAAAATAGGCATATCAAATTGTTTGTTTTCAATATTTAAATAGATTATCAACACATCGCGTTTGAAGCAGATTCCGGCCGGGGTTTTCCACATTTTCCGCTTTCTTTCGCATTGACACGCGAAAAGCCTTTGAACACCGGGCAAAGGCGGGCGAAAGGCTCCGGTTCTCCCTTTTCTCACACCAGTTCTGCGGCTTCCTTCAGCTGGACGCTGACCAGCCGGGAGCAGCCCGCCTCCTCCATGGTCACGCCATAGAGGGTGTCCGCGGCCACCATGGTGGGCTTTTGGTGGGTGATGACGATGAACTGGGTGTCGGCCTTCATCTTCTGCACCAGGGCGGCGAACCGGCCGACATTGGCCTCATCCAGGGGTGCGTCCACCTCGTCAAGGACGCAGAAGGGGCTGGGCTTGAAGTGGAAGATGGCGAACAGCAGGGAGATCGCCGTGAGGGCCTTCTCGCCGCCGCTGAGGAGCGTGAGGGCCTTGGCGGTCTTGCCCGGGGGCTGGGCGGTGATCTCGATGCCGCACTCCAGGAGGCTCTTCGGATCCTCCAAGCTCAGGTGAGCGCTCCCGCCCCCGAAGGTCTCCCGGAAAACCTCCGAGAACCGGGCGTTCACGAAATCGAAGGCCTCGCGGAACCGCTCCTCGCTGGTGGCGTTGATCTCCTGGATGGTGGCCTCCAGGTTGCCGATGGCGGAGGTGACATCGGCCCGCTGCTCGTTCATGAAGGCCAGGCGGGTCTCGGCTTCCTCCAGCTCCTGGATGGCCAGGGGGTTCACCCCGCCCAGTTCCATCCGCTTGCCCTGGAGTTCGTTCAGGCGGGTCTGGTGGACGATCTCGCCCTCGGCCCAGGCCTCCCGCTCCTCCTCGCCGATGCCCGCGAGGAAGGTGGGGACGTCCGTGCCCAGGGCCAGCTCGACCTCCTTGGCCAGGGCCTCCTGGCTGCCCTGCACCTGGGCGCCGTGGATCAGCACCTCCTGGTGCTGGGCCCGGGCGTTCTCCAGGGCCTCCTGGAGTTCGCGTGCGGACCGCTCCTGGACCCGCAGGGTCTCCGCGTCCAGCTCCAGTTTCGGCTGGGCCTCCCGGGCCTCGCCCTGGACGGCCTCCCGCTGCGCGAGAAGGGTCTGGCTCTCGGATTCCAGCTCCTCCAGCCGCCGCACGCAGCCCTCGGCCCGGGAGGACAGCTCCTGCATCTCCGCCTCCTGGCGATGCCGCTCGGCCTCCAGATCGAAGCGCCCCCGCTGGGCCAGCTGGAGGTGCCGTTCATACCCATCCCGCTCGGCCCAGGCCGCGTCCCGGGCCCGGGCGGCCTCCAGGCGATGCTCCCGCGCCTCGTCGAGCCGCTGCCTCGCCTCGCGGACCCGTCCTTCGGCCTCCTGGATGGCGGTTTCCATCGCGGCGTCCACCGCCTCTTCGGGATGTCCGTCCAGCTCGTGCAGCAGGCCCTGCAGCCGCTTGATCTCCCCCTCGATCTGGGCCCACAGGGCATCCGCGCGCTCGCTGGCCAGGCGGATCTCCTGGAGCTGGGCGTCCACCGAGGTCTTCTGGCCCCGCAGCCCCTCGGCCCGGGCCCGGGCGGACCGGAGGTCGTCCTCGATCTCCTTGAGGCGCTCCCGCGCCTCGCGGGCCTCGTCGCCCCCGCGGCCCCGGCGGCCCTCCAGCTCCTCCAGGCGGTCCAGCAGGGCCTCCCGGGTGGCGCGGGCCTCCTCCTGCTCGGCGCGGAGCTTGAGGGGCGAGGCCGCCGGCGCCGACACGCCCAGCTGGACCGGGCCGTAGGGAAGCCTGACGAAGGCGGGCGAGACGAAGGCCAGGTCCGGATGGGCCTGGGCCAGGGCCGGCAGAGCCGCGTCGGCGCAGCGGAAGGCCCGGTCCAGGAGGCCCCCCAGGGGACGCTCGGCGCCGCTCCAGCGAAGGTGGACCCGCAGGGGCTCACACCCGGCCGGAGCCTCCGGCGCGGCCTCGGTGCCCTCCAGGGCCAGCAGCAGGTGGCCCGGGGCCTCCACAGCCCGCGAAGCCAGGTCGGCATCCGCGTGGAGGGCCTCCAGCCAGGAGCCGAGCAGCCGTTCCACGTCACCGCGGGCCGCCTCCTCGACTGTCAGGCGTTCGACCAGGGGGCGGAGGCGGAGCCCCTGCTTCCGCAGCCACTCGAGCCCCTCCTGCATCCCCGCGTCTCCGAAGCTGCGGGCCAGCAGGTCCGAGATCTGGCGGAGCCGCCGCTCAGCGGCGTCCAGCTCGGCCTCGGCCCGGTGGTGATCCTGGGCCAGGGTCCGCTGGCCCTCCTCCAGGGCCTCGGTGCGCCGCCGCTGCACCAGGGCGGCCTCTTCGCCCTGCTCAAGCTGGGTCAGGACGCCTTCCAGCGTCCGCCCAAGCTGGGCGGTCTCCTCCTGCAACCCTTCGAGGCGCGGGGCCCGGATGGCCTCCTCGTGGTTCAGGGCGTCCAGGCGTCCCTCCAGCTGGGCGATCTGGCTGTGGAAGGCCAAGCGCTGCTTCTGGCGGTTCTGGGCCTCCTGCTGGGATTCGGCCTTCCGCTGCCGGTGACCCTGCAGGTCGGCCTCCTCGTGGCGGAGGGCTCCCTGGGCCAGGGCCGCGGCCTCCTCCACCTTCGCCAGATCAGCTTCCCGGGCCTCGAGGACCGTCTTGGCTGCCTCCAGCTGCCCCTCCAGGGCCTGGAAGGCGTCCCCGGATTCCGCCAGCCGGGCCGCCAGCCCCTGGAGATGCTCATCGAGCCGGGACCGCTGTTCCAGGGCCTCCCGCCGACGGTCCTCCTGGAAGCCCCGCTCCTGGTCCGCCAGCTGCAGCCGCTGGTCGAGGCCCAGGAGGGCGCTCGAGCGACGGGCCTGGGCCTGCTGCTGCTCATCCACGGCCAGGCGCAGGGCCTCGACCTCCGACGCCTTCTCCGAAACCTGGGCCGTGAGTTCGGCCACCCGGCGCTCCGCCGCATCCAGCTGGTCGAGGATGCGCTGCTTGGCCGCCTCCAGCTCCACCGCCTTGCCCGCCAGCAGGATGCGCTGGGTGGCCTTGATCTGGGTCTCCAGCTCCTGGGCCCGGCGCGCGCGCGAGGCCTGGCGGCGGAGCGAATCCATCTGCTTGCTCAGCTCGAACAGGATGTCGTCGAGGCGCTGGAGGTTCGCCTTCGTCTCCTCCAGCCGCTTCTCCGCATCGGTGCGGCGGAGCTTGTAGCGGGTGATGCCCGCGGCCTCCTCCAGCAGGAGGCGCCGGTCCTTGGGCTTGCTGCTGAGGATGAGATCGATCTGCCCCTGCTGGATGAAGCTGTAGGCCCGGGTGCCCATGCCCGTGTCGAGCAGCAGATCCTGCACATCCTTCAGCCGTGCCTCGCGGCCGTTGATGCGGTACTCGCTGCCTGAATCTCGGTACAAGCGTCGGGCGATGGCCACCTCCCGGGTGGCCCCGGGAAGGGCTGGATCCGGCATCTCCAGGACCAGCTTCACCTCGGCCAGCCCCATGGACCGGCGCTGGCTGGTGCCCGCGAAGATGACATCGGCCATCTCCGCGCCGCGGAGCATCGACGGCCGCTGCTCGCCCAGCACCCAGGCCAGGCTGTCGGAGATGTTGGATTTCCCGCAGCCGTTGGGGCCGACCACCGCCGTCATCCCGCCCGGGAAGCTCAGCTTCTGGGCCTCGGCGAAGGATTTGAAACCGTGGAGTTCGAGGGAGATCAGGCGCACGCGGGTAGCGCTCCAGGGGAAAACGGTGGGAACATCTCCCTCCATCATTTCATACCAAGCCTGAGCCCCGGCCCCTTGGGTATCGGACCGAAGCCCGGTAGACTCGACACTTCCCCTGGCCAGGAGTTCCCGTGCATCCCCTTCCCGAGACGAGGCCCCGATCCGGCCCAGCCCGGACGGGTTGCCGACCGCTGAGGGGCGAGGCCCGCCGCGGGTCCGCGGGATGCGGACGGGAGCCGCGCCTGTGAGACTGCCCTTCCTCCAGGCCCCGGACCCCTCCCTTCTCTGGGTCGAGAACCACCGCATCCAGGCCGGGGCCCATCAGCGCCCTCTCCCAGGCCTGCCCACCGAAGACCAGCTGGCCCAGGCCCTGGCGGCGCTCCCTGCCGGTCCCACCCGCTGGGTCGTGGACGATCTCTGGGTCCCCTCGGTGCTCCTCCGGGACCTGCCGGAGCTGCCCCGGGGCGCGGAGGCACAGGAGGCCTTCTTCCGCTGGCGGTTCGGCCAGACCCTGGCCCTGGAGGCGCCTCACGCCGTCCAGTCCATTCTTGTCGAGCCCGGCACCTGGCTGGCCGCGGGCATCCGGGAGGATCTCCGGGAGACCTGGATCCAGCTGAGCCTGCGCCTGGACCGGAGCATGCGGGCCCTGACCCCGCGATGGCTTCACCTTTACAACCAGCTGGCTCCGGACCTCGATCTGCCAGGGATGCTGCTCTCGCTCAGTCCCGTGGGCGGTGAAGGGTACGCGGGCACCCTGGTGGCCTGGGGCCGCACGCTCTGCCTGGTCCGGCAGTGGGCCGAACCCCTCCCCCCCGAGGGCTGGAATGCCGAGCGGATCGCTCCGAGCGCGGCCTTCCTCCAGCGGGAGGCGCGTACGCCCCAGCAGATGCTGGTGTGGGGCGCCCGGACCTGGCCCGAAGGCACGGTTCCCGCTCGGTGCCTGGATGACCGTGCCCCGGCCGGGGAGGTGCGCTGATGGCCGTTCCAGTCCTCGGCCTCAACCTCGCCCCCCACTCGAGCCTCTGGCGCCAGCAGCACAAGGCCCTCGGCTGGACTGCGCTTGCGGTCGGCTCCCTCGTCCTGCTGGGCGCCCTCGGCTTCACCTGGCGGGCCTACTACCAGGCTCGGCGCGCCGGCCGGGACGCCGTGAGCCTCACCGAGGAGGCCCGGCGGGCAGCGCGGCGCGAGAAGGATATCCAGAACACCCTCCAGGACATCGACGCGACCAAGGAGCAGGCCCGGTGGAAACTGGCCGAGCGGATCCTCCAGGAGCGCAGCCTCCCCTGGTCCCGGCTCACCACGGAACTGGAGCGCTGCATGGTGCCAGACATGCGCCTGCGGAGCATCCAGCGGGTGCGCGGCGCGGAACAGCAGGTGGTGATGAAGCTCAAGGGCGAGGCCCGGACCTCGGCCGCCGAGAGCGCCTTCATCGGCGCCCTGCGGAAGGCCCCGGTGTTCGACCAGGTCATCCTCGAGCGGGAGGCTGAGCGGCCCGGCGGGGGCTGGGACTTCGAGCTGACCCTCCCCACGGCGGCCATTCCGCCCCCCTTCCAGCAGTCGGCCCCCGAAACCACTCCGGCCAGGAAGGCCACCCCGCCGCCACCCGGGCCGGTCGCGGCCGCTCCGCGCCCGCTTCCCGCCGCACCACCCCAGGCGCCGCAGGCCACCCCGGCCCTGAAGCCCGCGCAGGCCCCGGTCCTCCAGGGCGCGCCCGAATCCGTCCGGACCCGCCCCGCGGCCCCCTCCCGGCGCCGGGCGGGACATGCCAGGTCGAACCCGCGCGATGACCGGAGCCCCGAATGAGCGCCTCTCTCCGCGCCAGCCGCATCCGTCTCGCCATCGGCGGTCTGGGGCTGGCCGTCGGTCTCGCCACCACCGTGTTCCTGCTGCCGGACGCCTCCCAGCAGCTCGCCCAGAAGCTCAGCGCCAAGCGGGATGCCGAGCAGGCCCGCAACCGGCAGGCCCAGCAGCTCGCGGATCTCCAGCAGCTGTCCGACCGCATCCGCCGCGGCCGGGAGACCCTCTCCAATCTCGAGGCCCGGCTGCCGAAGGGCACCACGGGCGAGCTCCAGTGGGAGCTGAGCAAAACCTTGCACAAGCTGGCCGACAAGCACGGGCTGCGCCTCCAGAGCGTGAAATATGGACAGGCCAGCCGGGAGGGTACCAAGGGCTCCGGCCTCGAATCCATCGAGGTGGAGTTCGTCGCCGTGGGCCTCTACGCCAACCACAAGGCCTTCATGCTTGATCTCGAAGGCTCGGGCCTCCCCTTCGCCGTACGGGATGGCCGCCTGGAGGAGAGCCCCGAGGGGGCCCGCCTCGACATCGTCCTCCGGGCATTCCGCAAGGCCGGCGCCCCGGACCGGGAGGACGAGTCATGAGTCCGACGGCCCGCCCCCTCGACACCAAGGCCATGCTGCAGGAACTCCGCAGCAATCGTAAGACCCAGGCGGCCCTCGTGGCCTTCGTGCTGGTCATGGCCTACATCCTGTGGCCCGAGGCGCCCCGTTCCCGCCGGAACGGGCCGGACCGCGCCACCGGGAGCATGGATCCACGCCAGCTCCAGGGCCTGCGCAAGCTCCCGGACCTCGCCAGCCTGGACAAGGCGGGCGAACTCCCCCGTGACGCAAAGGTCCAGCGCGACCTGTTCCTCTTCGAGGCGCCGCCGCCCCCGCCAGCGTCCAAGGTGAAGGCGCCCCCGCCCCCGCCGCCGCCCACGCCGGAGCAGCTGGCCGCCCAGAAGCTGGCCCAGGAGAAGGCCGCCGAGTATGCCGGACGTCCCCAGGATCTCCGCTACCTGGGCTTCTTCAAGGGCAGCCCGGCCGGAACCGTGGGCGCCTTCATGAAGGGCGAGGAGCCCGTCACCCTCGTCCAGGGGACGGTGCTCCGCGACCGCTGGAAGCTGGTCTCCGTGCTCGACACGAAGGCGGAATTCCAGAACACCAAGTACCCGGACCTGCGGATGGTGCTCGAGGCGCGCGAAGCCTCCGGCGGCCCCGTCACCAACCAGTTCTGAACCGAAGGATGATCCCGATGCAGACCCCCTCCTTCGCCTCCTCCCGCCGCTTCCTGCTCGTCACGGCCGTACTGGCCCTCGGTCTGGGCTGCGCCCTCCACAAGGCCAACCAGGCCTACGACGACGGCCGGTACGATGACGCCGTCGTGGCCTACCGGCATGTGCTCCAGTCCGATCCCTCGAACGTGAAGGCGCGCATCGGCATCCGCCGGGCCTCCACCCAGGCCGCTGAGGCCCACCTGGCCCTGGCCCGCGAGGCCGAGCACCGCGGCCTGGACGGCAACGTGGAATCCGAGGTGCGGAAGGCCCTGGTGCTGGATCCGGACAACCAGATCGCCCAGGACTGGCTCATCCGCATCCGGGAGAAGGCCGCCAAGGCGAAGGAGGAGGCGGATGCCGCGGACAACCTCGAGCTGATGAAGGCGAGGGCCGATGCCGAGAACCCCCTGCAGCTGAACCCCCGCAGCCTCGAGGGCATCGACCTGAACTTCAGCCGGCGCACCAGCCTCCGCGAGATCTTCGGGACCCTGAGCCGGGCCACCGGGGTGAACATCATCCTGCACAGCTCCTTCCAGGATGCGAGCGTGTCCATCGACCTGCGGGGCCTGCCCTTCCAGAAGGTCCTGGACACCCTGATGCTGCAGAACGACCTCTTCTACAAGGTGATCGACCGGAACACCATCATGGTCTTCAAGGCCACCCCCCAGAACCGGGAAGCCTACGAGAACCAGATCCTGAAGACCTACTACCTCTCGAACGCCGAGCCCGATCCCATCCGCTCCATCCTCACCACCCTCAATCCGCAGCTCCGCGTGTTCACCGACAAGCGCATCAACGCCATCATCGTGAAGGCCAAGCCCAACGAACTGGCCATCGTGGACCAGGTGATCCGAAGCCTCGACAAGCCCAAGGCCGAGGTCATGGTCTACCTCGAGCTGATGGAGGTGACGGAGAACAGCCTGGAACAGGTGGGCCTGCTGCCGGTCATCAACGCCACGGACACCACGGGCGTGTACCGCATCGGCGCCACCACCGTGAACAACACCACGGGCATGAACACCAACTCCGGCCTGACGAACATCAAGCGGGCCGACATCCGGGTGCTCTTCCCGAACCTGGCCCTCGATGCGCTGAAGAGCAGCGGCGATGCCCGCCTGGTGGCCAGCCCCAACATCCGCGTGCTCTCCGGCGAGTCGGGCGAGATCAACATCGGCGAAAAGATCTCCACCACCCAGAGCCAGCTCTCCCTGCCCACCACCGGCACCACGGCCACCACCGCCAGCGCCTCGTCCCTCCTCGGCGGCGTCGGGCAGACCTCGTTCTCCTACGAGGACGTGGGCGTGAAGATCAAGGTCGAGCCCCGCGTGAACAACGACGGCGACATCACCCTGAAGATCGACACCAAGGTCACCACCCTCAAATCGGGCTCCACGCCGGGCCGCCCGGACCTGGGCAGCCGCGAGATCAAGACCTCGGCCCGCCTGCGGGACGGGGAGACCGCCATCTTCGGCGGCCTGCTGAAGGACGAGGAACAGAAGAGCCTCCAGGGCCTCTGGGGCCTCTCCGACATCCCGGTCCTGGGGCGCCTCCTGGGCAACACGCGGAAGAACAAGGCTAAGACCGACGTGATCCTCACCATCCGGACCGTGCTGGTGCGGAAGCCCGTGCTGACCCAGCAGGACATGGCCCCCTTCAATCCCGATGACGCCACCTCCCGCAGCGGCCCCTTCTCCCCCAAGGGCAAGGATCTCGTCCCGGGCAACGGCGCCTCCCAGCCCGCCCTCCCGCCCGCCGCGGGCGCGCCCAGGCCCGCGGCTCCGGCCCAGGCTCCCGCCGGCCAGGCGCCCGCCCCGGCAGCGCAGCCCAACGGCATCCAGGACAAGAAACCCCCGGTGCCCGGCGAGGACCTGCGTCCGCCCACCGCCTCTGACCTGGTCATCTTCATGTCCCCCGTGGCCGCGGAGATCCACCCCAAGGAACACGTCCAGATCGCCCTCACCGTCAGCGGCGGCAAGGGGCTGGCCTCGGGCTCCATCGACCTCCGGATCCCGCCGGGCCTCCACCTGGTTTCCGTGGCACCGGGCGACTTCATCACCAACGAGGGCGGTTCCTTCGAACAGATCCCCGGCAAGGACGGCGCCCTGAAGATCGTCTTCAGGCGCAACCCCGCCGGCGTGGACAGCGGACTCTTCGCCACCCTCGAGCTGGAGGGCCTCACGCCGGGCAACGCGCCCGTGCTCATCCAGGGCGGCCAGTTCATGGCGGGGAACAACCCCATCACCGGTCGCTGGTCCAACGCCCTCGTGACCGTGCAGTGAGCCGGAGGAACGGATCCGCCCTCCTTGAACGGGTCGTCACGGCCACGGTCCTGCTCATCCGCTCGACAATCCCCTGCGGGGATTTCGAGGCCACCCACCCATGCGAATGAAACACGCGGGATTCACCCTCCTGGAACTGGTCGTCACGGCCACGGTCCTGCTCATCCTGGCCTCAGTCACAGTCCCCCTTGTGAAGAACGGCCTGAAGCGGGAGAAGGAGATCGAGCTCCGGCGCGACCTCCGGGAGATGCGCACCGCCATCGACGCCTACAAGCGGGACGCGGAGCAGCAGAAGATCAAGGCCCCTGCGCCGGAGACGAACTTCTACCCCGAGAGCCTGGAGATGCTGGTGGAGGGCGTGCCCGCCGCCGGGACCGGGACTTCCACCCGCAAGATCCGCTACCTGCGGCGGATCCCCGTGGACCCCTTCACCGGGAAGCCCGAGTGGGGCCTCCGGAACTCCAACGACGATGCCAACAGCACGAGCTGGGGCGGCGGCCACGTCTATGACGTCTACAGCCTCGCCCCCGGCACCGGCATGAACGGCATCCCCTACCGGGAGTGGTGAATTCGCCGATTGCAAGTCCCCTCGAACCGCGCTAGGCTTGGGGTTCGGCATGGTCGGAACCTGCGGGAACCGGGCAGCTCTTTCAAGCGGATATGGCGGAATTGGTAGACGCGCTAGTTTCAGGTACTAGTGTTCACAAGACGTGGGGGTTCGAGTCCCTCTATCCGCACCATTCGACATGCGCCCCGGAAGGGGCGCGTGGAGAATAGGGCCGAATGCGACCGAAGGGCACGTTGCGGTCCGCAGGTCGAGCGAAAGCGAGGCCAAGGATGACGGCCGGAGGCCGTCACCACGACGAAGCTGGGTAGTCCACAGCGCAAGTTGACAAGGGCATCCGGCCCCCTCCGGAATCGACCTCCCAGGCGGCACGGGGCTGCGGGGCAGGTGACGGGCGAACCCCCGAAAAGGAGCCTCCCATGGCCCTCAATGTGGAACAGAAGAAGATCATCATCGACGACTTCAAGCAGCACGAGTCGGATACCGGCTCGCCTGAGGTCCAGGTGGCGCTGCTCACCAAGCGCATCAACGATCTCACCGAGCACTTCAAGACCCACGCGAAGGACTACCACAGCCGTCGCGGCCTCATGATCATGGTGGGCCAGCGCCGCCGCCTGCTCGACTACCTCAAGAAGAAGAGCAAGGAGCGCTACGCCACCCTGATCGACCGCCTCGGCCTGCGCCGGTAGGCCCCGCAGGTGCTCGAAAACGCCCGCATCCGCGGGCGTTTTTCGTTATGTTCAAGGCATGGACTTGACGCCCCTGCCCCGTCCGGAGCATCCGAATCCGTACACCACCACCGAACGCCGGCCCGTCTACGACTCCCCGTGGATCCGCGTCCGGGAGGACCGCTTCCGCCACCGCCGCGGCGCCGAGGGGCGCTACGCCGTCTGCGGATTCCACCGCACCGCCTGCGGCGTGCTGGCCCTGGACGAGGCGGACCGCGTGGTGCTCGTGGGCCAATGGCGCTACCCCCTGGAGCTCTACTCCTGGGAGATCCCGGAGGGCGGCGGGGAACTTCACGAGAGCCCCTTCGAAGCGGTGCGCCGGGAACTGGCCGAGGAGGCCGGCCTGCAGGCCCGGGTCTGGGAGCCCCTCTGCTTCTTCCACCCCAGCAATTCGTCCACGGAGGAGGAATCCTTCCTCTTCCTCGCCACCGGCCTTTCGCCTGCCGAGGGGCACCATCCGGAGGACGACGAGGAGCTGCTGCTGCACCGCGAGCCCTTTGACCAGTGCCTCTGGCGGGTGCTCTCCGGCGAGATCAGCGACAGCCTCACGGCCATGGCCCTCCTGGCTCTCCAGGCCCGCCGGGGCGGCGTGGCCGCTGCGCTCGATCCCGCCCTGGCCGAGCGTTTCTTCCAGCGGCCCGACGAGCACCCCTCCGCCGGCCGCAGCCGCTGGCAGAACCTGGGTGCGCCATGATCCTCTCCCTGCACCCCGAGACGCCCCAGCTGCGCCATCTGGAGCGCATCGCCGAGATCCTCCAGCGGGACGGCGTCATCGCCTATCCCACCGACACGCTGTTCGGACTCGGCTGCCTGGCCTCCCGGAAGAAGGCCGTGGACCGCATCCTCCAGATCAAGGGCCGCGACCCGAAGAAGCCCATGTCGATCCTCTGCGCCGACATGGAGATGCTCTGCCGCTACACCCGGCACCTGGACACGCCCACCTTCCGGCTCCTCAAGCAGATGCTCCCCGGCCCCTACACCGCCCTCCTGCCCGCCAGCCGCGAGGTGCCCCGGTACCTCCAGAACAAGCAGGTGGTGGGCCTGCGCATCCCCGACCATCCCTTCTGCCTGGGCCTCACGAAGCTCCTGGGCGAACCCATCATCACCACGAGCGCCAACCTCTCCGGCCAGCCCACCCTCAACACTGCCTGGGAGCTGGAGGAAGAGCTGGGGCACGCCCTGGACCTCGTCGTGGACTGCGGCCAGCCGATCGGCGAGGGCAGCACCATCGTGGATCTCACCGGCGAGGAGCCGGTCCTCATCCGCGAGGGTGCGGGCCCGTGGCCGGTCTGACTACTTTCCCGCCGCCAGGGCCCGGGCCTTCGCCTGGAGGGCCTGGAAGGCCTCCTCGGTGAGCACGCCGTCCCGCCGCAGGGCCTCCAGGCGGTCCAGCGTGGCCGCCAGGTCGAGGGCCGGTCTCATGGGGTGCTGCACAGGCGCGGCCGCCCCGCCGGCCGCCGCCAGGCGGCGTCCCAGGTCGGCACACCAGGACCCATAGCGGGCCATCGCCTCGTGCTCGCCTTCGCCGACGAGGGTGTGGTGGAAGGCCGCAAGCAGGTCCCCGGAAACCGCATCCACCAGCTTCAGGTCGAAGGTGAGGCTCGCCACGCCGGAGAACTGGGCATCCGGCGACTCGCCCGCGGCGTCCACCACCCGGCCCTCGACGAGCACGTCGCCTTCCGTCCGCGAGACCCGGGCGATCCCGGCCAGGCCCTTCTGGAGGCCGTCCGCCACCCCCTCCAGGAGCGCCGCCGTCTGGTCCCCGACGAAGGCCCGGTCCCTTCCCTCCCGGGCCCGGCCCAGCCAGGCGGGCCTGTCCCAGGGCTGGATCCGCAGCGTCCGGCCCTGCAGGGTGAGCCCCGGCCTCACCCATTCGAAGCCGTGGCGGGGGAGGGCCTTGAACTGGGCGGCGGGGCCGAACCAGGCGGGGTCGAGCAGCCCCCCATCCAGGGTCTGGGCCGCCAGCAGGGCGGGCGCGAAGAGGAGAAGGGCAGCGGGTCGCATCAGCACTCCGGCAGGTTGACGGGGAAGTCCAACGGGACCTCCGGAACATGGGTGGCCAGGCCGCCCCGGGCGGTTTCCTTGTACTTGCTCTTCATGTCGGCCCCGGTGTCGCGCATGGTGCGGATCACCTTGTCGAGGCTGACGAAGTGGCGGCCATCGCCCCGCAGGGCCATGCGGGCCGCGTTGATGGCCTTCACCGCGGCCATGGCGTTGCGCTCGATGCAGGGCACCTGCACCAGCCCGCCGATGGGATCGCAGGTGAGGCCCAGGTTGTGCTCCATGCCGATCTCCGCGGCGTTCTCCACCTGGTCCGGCGTGCCGCCCAGCACCTCCGCCAGCGCGCCTGCCGCCATGGAGCAGGCCACGCCCACCTCCCCCTGGCAGCCCACCTCGGCCCCGCTGATGGAGGCGTTCTCCTTGTAGAGGGCGCCGATGGCGCCGGCCGTGAGGAGGAACCGCACCACGCCGTCATCCGAGGCGCCCGGGGCGAAGCGGCGGTAATAGTGCAGCACCGCCGGGATGATCCCGGCCGCCCCGTTGGTGGGCGCCGTCACCACGCGGCCCCCGGCGGCGTTCTCCTCGTTCACCGCCAGGGCGTAGAGGCTCACGAAGTCCATGGTCGTGAGGGGATCCTGGTAGCCCGCCTCCGGGGTGGCCGTCAGCTGGCGGAAGAGGCCCGGGGCCCTTCGCGGCACCTTCAGGCCCCCGGGGAGGACTCCCTCCGTCGCGCAGCCCCGCGATACGCAGGCCTGCATGACGGCCCAGATCCCGAGCAGGCCCTCGCGAACCTCTGCCTCGGCGCGCCAGGCGCACTCGTTCCGGAGCGCCACGGCACTCGCGTCCAGCTGGTGGGCGTGGCAGTGTTCCAGCAGCTCCCGGCCGCTCTTGAACGGCAAGGGGGGCTCCGGCCGCCCCGTGGCGATCCGGGCCGCGCCCTCCTCCACCACGAAGCCGCCTCCCACGGAGTAGTAGATCTGGGACCGGAGGGGCGCCCCCGCGCCGTCGAGCGCCGTGAAACGCAGGGCGTTGGGGTGGAAGGGGAGGCTCTTCCGCAGCAGGAGCAGATGCTCGGACTCGCGGAAGGCCACCTCGCGCCGCCCGAGCAGGGACAGGCGCTCCGAGGCGCGGATCCCCGCCAGGAGGCTCTCCACGGCCTCCACGTCCACGTCCTCGGGGGATTCGCCCATCAGGCCCAGGAGCACCGCCTTGTCGCTGCCGTGCCCGCGCCCGGTGGCGCCTAGGCTGCCGAAGAGCTCCACCCTCACGGCGGCTGTGGCCGGCAGGAGTCCCGCCCCTTCCAGGCTCAGGGCGAACGTCCGCGCCGCCCGCATGGGTCCGACGGTATGGGACGAGCTGGGTCCGATGCCGATGCGGAAGAGGTCGAAGACGGACAGCGTCATGCCCCATTGTCCCCCGAACTGCCGAGGGGCCCCACGGGTCCAACGGATCGGGTTGCAGCCGGCCCGTCGCCCATATATGTTGTATTGCGATGTATGTATCCACGCCTACAGGAGGCCCCATCCGTACCGTCCTTCTGCCGATGGCCGCCCTGCTGGCCTGCCTCTCCCTCGCCGGTGCGCCGCTCCCGGAACACGCTGGGCGGTCCCTTCTCCATCCCTTCAAGACCGATCGGCCTCCAGTGCTGGATGGCAAGCTCGACGATCCGGTCTGGCAGCAGGCGGCCTCGGTCACGGACTTCCAGACCTTCATCCCGGAATTCGGCCACCTGCAGCGGGAGAAGACCGTCGCCTACATGGCCTACGACCGGGACAACCTCTACTTCGCCTTCCGCTGCCTCGATCCGGAACCCGGGAGGATCAAGGCCGCCGTGGCCAAGCGCGACGACATGACGCGCGACGATTTCGTCTGCATCAACCTGGACACCTTCGACGACCAGCAGTCGCTCTACGCCTTCTACGTGAATCCCCTCGGCATCCAGGGCGACAGCCGCTTCGCCAGCAACAAGGAGGATTTCAGCATCGACCTGGTGTGGGACAGCGCCGGACTCGTCGATGCCCAAGGCTACACGGTGGAGATCCGCATCCCCCTCAAGAGCATCCGGTACAACCAGGGGAAGCAGGTGCTCATGTCCGTCTTCTTCGAACGGTGCATCAGCCGCCGCCAGGAGCACGGGTCCTACCCCGCCATGGATCCCTCCAGGGGCTACGCCTTCCTTCCCCAGATGGCGCCCATGGAATTCGACGGCCTGGCCCGGCCGACGATCCTGGAACTGCTGCCCTCCTTCACCTACACCCAGAAGCGCCTCCGCCAGGACGGCGCGTTGGTGAAGCAGCCGGATACCCGGGACTGGGGCCTGACGGCCAAGTACGGGATCACGCCCAGCCTCATCCTGGACGCGACCCTCAACCCGGATTTCTCCCAGGTGGAAGCCGACGCCAGCCAGATCGACGCGAACCTTCGCTACGGCCTCTACTTCGCGGAGAAACGCCCCTTCTTCCTCGAAGGCAGCGAAACCTTCAACGCCGGGGCCACGTCCACCGGCCCTCTGCAGGCCGTCGTCCACACGCGCACCATCCAGGATCCGAAATCCGGGTTCAAGCTCACCGGCAAGCTGGGGCCCGCGAACACCGTGGCGGCCCTCTATGCCACCGACGCGCCGCTGCCGCCTCCGGATGCGGGTGCCGACGCACCCCGCCCTCCCGATGCGCGCTTCACCATCCTCCGCTACAAGCGCACCACGCGGGAGGACGGTTACCTGGGCGCCTTCTTCACCGAGCGGACCCAGGACACCCGGACCAACCGGGTCGCGGGCCCCGACGGGCAGATCCGCCTCAGCCCCTCGGGGATGCTCAGCTTCCACGCCTTCGGATCCACCACCCGGCAGGGGCCGGGCCTGGCGGACCTGGACGGGCACGCCCTCGGCCTGGAATACCTCTACGACACGAGCCGGCTCGGGATCACCGCCGCCACCCACGAGATCTCGCAGCACTTCGAGAACGACACCGGCTACCTCACCCGTTCCGGGCTGACCAGCGGCAGCCTCTCCGTGACGCCGAAGACCTATCCCGCCTCGTCCTGGCTCCGCCGCGTCGACTGGAACGCCACCGTCTCGGCCCTGAGGGACGAGGCGAGCGGCCTCCTGGAGCACGATCACGCCGTGGGCGCGACGGGGATCCTCCGCGGCAACGCCAGCCTGTCCATCACCCTCCACGACGCCACCGAGGTCTTCCTCGGCCGCCGTTTCCGGACTGACGGCGTGAACCTCTCCGCCCGGGACCAGTTCACCAAGGCGTTCTCCCTGCAGGGGGCCTACCGCTGGGGCAAGGCCCTTCGCTACGCGGCGGACCCCTTCCAGGGGACCGGATCCCAGGCCAGCGCCACCGCCATCTACCAGCCCACGGAGAACCTCAACCTGGAGCTGGCCTGGAGCCACGCGGACCTCTTCCGGGATGACACGGGGGAGAAGGTGTACGACTACCACATCTACCGGACCAAGCTGACCTACCAGGTGAACCCGTACCTCTACTTCCGGGGGATCGCCGAGTACAACGCCTACCATCGGCAGCTCCTGACCGATCTCCTCGCCTCCTACACCTACATCCCCGGCACGGTGGTCTACCTGGGCTACGGGTCCCTCTACAAGCAGCAGGTCTGGCAGGACGGGGTCTACCGGGACGCCAGGAGCTTCCTGGAGATGCAGCGGGGCCTGTTCTTCAAAGCCTCCTACCTCTGGCGGTTCTGAGCCGGTCCCCTCAGTCCACCCGGTAGTGGCAGCCCCGGCTCTCGGGATTCTGGAGGGCGGCGTTGAGGATGAGGCGGGCGCAGATGATGCCGCTGCGCAGCTCCAGCAGCTCCCGGCTGAGGCTGGCCTCGTGGTAGAAGCGCTCCAGGCGGTGGTTCAGGTACTCCAGGTCCGCCCGGGCGCGCTGCAGGCGGGCGCCGGTCCGCACGATGCCGGCGTAGTTCCACAGGGTGCTGCGGATGAGGCCCCAGTCCTGGTCGATCAGCAGGGGATCCGTCTCCTCGGGATCCTCCGGCACCCGCCAGGGGGCGAGGTCCGCGGGATCCGGCACCGCGACGTCAGCCAGTTCCCGCACGGCCGCCTCCGCGCCCCGGAAGCCCCAGACCAGGCCCTCCAGCAGGCTGGTGGAGGCGAGCCGGTTGGCGCCGTGCAGGCCCGTGCAGGCCACCTCGCCGGCGGCGAAGAGGCCCGGCAGGCTTGTGCGGCCCTCCAGGTCCACCAGGACGCCGCCGCAGAAGTAGTGGGCGGCGGGCACCACGGGGATGGGCTGCCGGAGGGGATCCAGTCCCTCGGCGCGGCAGGCCGCCAGCACCGTGGGGAAGTGGGATTCCAGGTCCAGCCGCGCGGCCACCGGGGCCAGGTCCAGGAACACGCAGGGCTCGCCGCTGGCGGCCATCTCCTGGAAGATGGCCCGGCTCACCACGTCGCGGGGCGCCAGTTCCATCTGCTCCGGGGCGTACCGCGCCATGAACCGCTCGCCCTTCCGGTTGACCAGGTGGGCGCCTTCCCCGCGCAGCGCCTCGGTCAGCAGGGTTCTCGGCTTGCCCGGCACGTAGAGGGTCGTGGGGTGGAACTGCAGGTACTCGCAGTTCACGATGCGGGCGCTGGCCCGGTAGGCGGCGGCGAGCCCATCGCCCGTGGCCCCCGGCGGATTCGTGGTGTGCAGGTAGAGGTAGCCCAGCCCGCCGGTGGCCAGCAGGGTCCGCTTCGCCAGTTGGCCCTCCACCAGCCCCGTGGCCGGGTCGAAGAGGTAGGCGCCATGCACCTGGATGGGTTCGTACACCCGCACGGGGCTGAGGCAGTGGTGGGGGCTGGTGATGAGGTCCACCAGGCAGAGATCCTCCCGCACCTGGATGCCGGGGTGGTTCCGCACCGCCGCGCTGAGGGCGGTCTGGATGGCCAGGCCCGTGGCGTCCTTGGCGTGGTAGATCCGGCGGGCGCTGTGCGCGGCCTCGGCCGTGGGATCGGGCGATCCGTCGGTGCCGAGATCGAAGGGCACGCCCAGACGCTCCCACAGGAAGCTCCGGCTGAGCCGGGGGCCTTCCTCCGCCAGCAGCTGCACGGCTTCGTGCCGGCAGAGCCCCGCGCCGGCGACCTCGATGTCGGCGGCCAGCAGTTCCGGGGAATCGCCCTCCTCCTCCGGGGGCAGGCCGACGATGCCGCCCTGGGCCCAGGCCGTGTTGCTGGCGCCGAGGCCGTCCTTCGCCACCAGCACCACCTTGGCGCCCAGGTCGGCGGCCCGGAGCGCCGCCGAACATCCGGCGATGCCCGCGCCCAGCACGAGAAGATCGGTCGATCCGTTCATCGCAGCTCCCAGGTGGGGCGGTCCAGGGACCAGAGCTCATCCAGATTGCCGTCACCGGAGCGCGAACGGGCTCCCTCCAGCCTCCGGGCGGTGAGGTCCAGGGCCGCCTCCGCCCGGACCTCGCCCCAGGGCGTGGCCACGAGCCCCCCGCAGGATTCCAGGCGGGCCAGGGCCTCCTCCCAGACCGCCCGCAGCCCCTGGAGGTTGTGCAACTGCAGGTGGTGGTATCCCGCCGCCATGAGGATGAGCCCCTGGAGCCCGGTCTTCAGGTCGCCCGAGGCTCCGGTCCACAGCGGTTCCAGGGCATCGTGGCACTCGTGGAAGAGACCGTGGTTGAAGAGGGACACCCCGCTGGCCAGGGGATAGCGGTCGTCCAGCGGCAGGGGCGTGAGGGCCGCCAGCTGCCAGCCGCAGCGCAGGCTCACCAGGGGACCCCAGGCGCCCCAGGCCGCCGCAGGCCGCCAGCCCCTGGGGCCCGCCTCCGCCGTATCGGCCCAGGCTTCCCGATGGGCCCGCCAGGCTGCGCCGGGATCGGCGATCCCCAGGGGCGCCAGCAGGCGCGCGGCGTGCGCGAGCAGGTCCTCCTCGGGCAGGCCGTCGGGGTGGGCCTGCCGCAGCCGCGGGGCGCCCAGGATGGTGGGCCACACCAGGGCCTCCCGGGCGCCGGAATCGTCCAGGGCGGCCTCCATCCGTGTCCGGAGCACCCCCTGGATCTCCAGCGGGAGGAGAGGCTGGCGCTGCCAGAAGGGCGTCCGGTTGCAGTCGTCGCTCACGGTTCCATCCGCAGGGTCAGGGCCAGGCCGCCCCGGTCGTTGGCCTTGGCGCCCTCCCAGACGCAGCCCGGGATGCGCCCCTTCAGCACCGCCGCCGGATCGCCCGTCTGGTGCTCCAGGATCCAGCGGGCCACCAGGCCCCGGTAGCGCTTGGAGAAGTGGGTGATGGCCCGGCCGCTGGGGTCCAGGATCTCCAGGGTGTGACGGGGCCGCTGCCAGCCCTTCAGGAGGGCGGCATGCTCTTCGGGCAGCAGTTCCCAGACGGGGCCCTCGGGCAGGGCCGCCAGGGGCCGCGCCAGCCGCTCCCGCCAGTGGGTCTTCAGGCCGGGCAGGCCCGTCAGCTTGAGCTTGTAGGAGGGCACGGGCTCGTCCCCGCGCACCAGGCCCCGCAGGCTGGAGAGGATGAAGACCTGCGCCCAGCGGTCCCGGGGCAGGCCGAGGGGATCCAGGGCCCGGAAGGCCACGCCGCTGTATCGTTCCAGGGCCGGCAGCAGCGGGACCCGCCCCTTGAGGGCCAGGGCCTCGGTCCTGGCCCGCTCCAGGAGATCGTCCTTCACCTCGAAGGCCCGCTTCTGGGCGAGGGGGGTGCCGGTGCGGACCAGCTCCTCCAGGCGCTCCCGGACCCAGGCCTGGGCCTCCGTCTCCTTCAGCCGGCCGGGCTGGCCACCGGGGGATTTTCCCTCTGAAGGGGCGAGCAGGATGAGGGGCGGCGCGGACGGCATGGACTGGAAGACCTCGAATCCTCAAGGATAGCGCTCCAAAGGCCAAGGGATCGACGGGCCCCTTGAGGACGGGCGCCGACTGGCCGATAAAGCCCCGGGAGGGTGCCATGGACGTTTCCAGCGCTGAGGCCTTGGCCGCCTTCACCTACCAGACCTTCCTCAAGACCGGCGGGTCGGCGCAGGCCCTGCAGCAGGCCTTCGCAGCAGCCTCCACGGCGGGGGCCCAGACGGCCCAGCTCACCGGGGGCGGATCCGATGCGGCGCTCCTGGACCTGTCCAACCGGGCCCCCGTGAGCCTCGCCACCTACCAGGTGGCCAGCCAGGCCGGGCTGGGCGCCAGTGCGGTCCAGTCGCTCCTGTCCGCCTCGCCGAGCCCGGACATGCTCCTCGCCGCGGGCATGAACGCAGGCTCCCAGGCCTTCCCGGTGGCGGATCCGAACACCACCGCCGCCTGGAGCGTGTTCCAGTACACCCTGGCCCAGCAATCGGGGCCGACCTCCGCCAATGCCTACGCCCAGCAGGCCGCCGCCACGGCCCAGAACGCCGGAAGCCTGAACCTCCTGGCCTGAATCAGGCCCCTTCGAGCCAGGATTCCAGGCTGACGAGGCGGAAGCCCGCCCACAGCTCGCGCAACCGGTCGCCGTGGCCCCGGAGCCCCGCCCCGTGGGCGAAACGGTGGCCGAGGCTGGCCCCGGGAAGGGCCGGCTGGCCTTCGTCCAGCTCCCAGGGGTGCAGCACCAGCGGGGTGCCTGCATCGGCGAGGGCCAGATCCTCCAGGGCGCGGCGCAGGAGGCCGAAGGGCAGCACCCGCAGGCCCCAGCCCCAGAGCGGACTGCGCACCGGGCCGGACCAGAGCACCGGCGGCGGCAGTTCCCAGAGCCCGCCCGGAAGGCGGTGGGCCTTCCGCGGCCAGCGGGGATCCCCCATCAGAGCCAGGGGCGCGCGGCTGGAATCGTAAGTGAAGCCGAGCCCCCCGAGCTCCTCCCACCAGTCCTCTGCGGGGCCGCGCAGGCTCCATTCCGGGGCCCGGTAGCCCACGACGGGCTGGCCGGAGAGATCCTCGATCAGGGCCTTCCCGTCGCGCAGGGCGGCACGGAAGGCGCGCCGGTCCAGCTCGAAGGCGCGGCGGTGGGTCAGGCCGTGGAGCCCCAGCCGGTGCCCCTGGGCCGCGATGCGGCGCAGCAGATCCGGGTGGCGCCGGGCCTGGTCCCCCAGGCAGAACCAGGTGGCCGTGGCGTCCAGGTCCGCACAGAGCCCCAGGGCCAGGTCCGTGGCCAGGGGCAGCCGGCAGGCGTAGTGATCCAGGGCCTCGGGCGCGTCGTAGGGCGGGCAGCAGAGCTGGAACCAGTCCTCCCAATCGAGGGAGAGGGGCATCCGGTGGGGAGCGCGAGGGGGACGCAGCGCGACCGCAGGGAGCAGGCGGTCCCCTTCGCCCATGTCAGGTGAAGTTCCGCTCGGAGAGGCTGATGAACTCCAGGGAGAAGTCGTCCAGCTCCGTCTGGATCTGCTTGAGCTGGCCCTGGAAGAAGTTGTAGGCCATCAGGGCGGGGATGGCCGCCACCAGGCCGATGGCAGTGGCCACCAGGGCCTCGGAGATGCCGGGCGCCACCGTGGCGAGGTTGGCGTTGCCCGTGGCGCCGATGCCGCGGAAGGCGTCGATGATGCCCCAGACCGTGCCGAAGAGGCCGATGAAGGGGCTCACGGCAGCCACCGTGGCCAGGATGCCGAGGTTGCGTTCCAGCCGGCCCATCTCCACCACGCTGGCCCGCTGGAGGCTGCGCTCCACCGCCTCCATGCTGCGGAGCTGGGGCTTGCCGTCCGAGCCCAGGTGCCGGAGCTGGTAGGTCACTTCCCCGTAGCCCGCCACGAAGAGCCCCACCAGCGGGCTGAGGGCGAACTTCTCCACCTGCTGCTTCAGCTCCCGCCAGTCCGTGGCCCGCTTGAAGGCGCCCCGGAACTGCTCGGAGACCGTGCGGCTGCGGTGGTAGAGGAGGGACTTGCGGAGGATGATCATCCAGCTCAGGAGCGAGAAGCAGGCCAGGATCAGCAGCACCGTCTTGGACACCGCCCCCGCGTGGAGCATCACCTCCAGCAGGTTCACCTCGTTGCCCGTGGGCGCCGCCAGCATCGCCATGCCGCCTCCATGTGGGGCCATCATAGCAAGCGGCCCAGGTACGGCTACACTGGGCCTTTGCGTAGAGGTCGCCCCATGCAGGTGTTGGTCATCGGATCGGGATATGTCGGCCTCGTGGCTGCCGCGTGTTTCGCCGAGGCCGGCCACCAGGTCCTCGGCGTGGACGTGGATGTCGCCAAGGTGGAGGCCCTCCGTTGCGGACGCTCCCCCATCTACGAGCCGGGACTCGACGAGCTGCTGGCGAAGCACCTGGCCTCGGGCGCGCTCCGCTTCAGCACGGACCTGAAGGAGGGCGTGGCGGAGGCCGATGCGGCCTTCATCTGCGTGGGCACGCCCCAGAGCGAAGACGGCAGCGCCGACATGAAGTACGTGCTGGCGGTGGCCGGACAGATCGGCGACGCCATGGCCCTGCGGACCAGGGATGCAAAGCCCCTGATCGTGGTGGACAAGAGCACGGTGCCCGTGGGCACGGCGGCCCGTGTCCACGCGGAGATCGCCCAGCACACCGACCGCGCCTTCGAGGTGGTGAGCAATCCCGAGTTCCTGCGCGAGGGCTCGGCCATCGGCGACTTCCTGGAGCCCGACCGGGTGGTGGTGGGCTGCCGCACAGACCACGCCGAGCGGGTGATGAAGGGCCTCTACCAGCCCTTCCTCGACCGCAGCGGCGGCAAATGGTTCCGCATGGATCCCCCCAGCGCCGAGCTCACCAAGTACGCGGCCAACGCCATGCTGGCCCTGCGCATCAGCTTCATCAACGAGATCGCCAACCTGGCCGAGGCCGTGGGTGCCGACGTGGACCACGTGAAGACGGCCATCGGCGCGGACCACCGCATCGGACCCGCCTTCCTGAATCCGGGCCCGGGCTTCGGCGGCTCCTGCTTCCCCAAGGACCTGCAGGCCCTGCTGAAGGTGGGCCGGGAGCAGGGCCAGCCCCTCATGACCCTGTCCGCCACCGTGGAGGCCAACCGGCACCAGAAGCAGGTGCTGCTCCGCAAGGTGAAGGCCGCCTTCGGCGTGCAGCCCGGCACCCCCGCCCCCCTGAAGGACCGGCGGTTCGCCCTCTGGGGCCTGGCCTTCAAGGCCGAGACGGACGATATCCGGGAAAGCATGGCCCTGGAGCTCATTGACGGCCTGGTGAACCTGGGCGCCGAGGTGGTGGTGCATGATTTCGCGGCCATGGAGGCCGTGCGGGCGAGGATCGGCGACCGGGTCCGCTACGCGAAGACCCCGCTCGAGGCCTGCGAGGGGGCGGACGCCCTCCTCATCGCCACGGAATGGGCCCAGTACCGGCAGGCGGATCTCGTGGCCGTGGGCAAGGCCCTCAAGGCCCGCCGAATCTTCGACGGCCGGAACCTCTTCCGTCCGGAAGCCATGGAACAAGGGGGATGGACCTACCATTCCCTGGGGCGCCGCAGCGTGGAGGGGCTATGACCAGGATCCGGCTCGAGGACATCGCCCACGCCCGCAGCGGCGACAAGGGGGACGGCTCCAACGTGGGCATCATCGCCTACACGGACGCTGGCTACCGGTTCCTCCATCGCGAACTGACGGTGGCCCGTGTCAAAGATCACTTTTCAAACATATGCCTAGGTAGCGTTGAACGATTCGAAGTTCCTAACCTCAAGGCCCTCAACTTCATCCTGCACGACTCCCTCGGGGGCGGCGGAAGTGAAAGCGTCAAAACCGACGCCCAGGGCAAGACCCACGGGCAGGCGCTGCTTAGAATGGAACTGGACCTGCCCGCGGACGTCCCGCTGACCGGCCTGAAACCCTGAACCCCGGCCATCCATCTCTCAACGGAGCACCCCCATGGGCAATCTCGGAATCACGGAAATCCTGCTGATCGGCGTGGCGCTGCTGATCTTCTTCGGCCCCTCCCGCCTGCCGGAACTCGGCAAGAGCCTCGGCAAGGGCATCCAGGAGTTCAAGAAGGCCAGCCGCGAGCTGACGGATTCCGTCAAGGAGGACGTGACGTCCTCCGACAAGGACAAGAAGTAGGCCCGCAGACCCGGAACACGGCCGGCCTCCCTAGGGAGGCCGGCCCATTTCTACCGCGGGGACCATGGCGATTCCGGCTACGCCGCCCAACAAGATGAGCTTCTGGGAGCACCTGCAGGAACTGCGGGTCAGGCTCGTGCGTTCGCTGCTCATCGTGGCCGGGGGCTTCGCCCTCACCTACGCCTTCCGGTTCAGGATCTGGGACTGGGCGCAGCGGCCCTTCCTGGAGGCCATGTCCCGCCAGGTGGGCAAACCCATCGCCGAGTTGCAGCCCTGGGCGTTCACCAGCCTCACCGAGCCCTTCTTCTCCCTGATGCGGCTGAGCCTCTGGGCCGCGGCGGTGCTCTGCGCGCCGCTCCTCTTCTACCAGCTCTGGGCCTTCATCCGGCCCGGCCTCCTGCCCAAGGAGCGCAAGCTGGTCATCCCCTTCGTCTTCGTCACCTCCGCCTGCTTCCTGGCCGGGGCCGCCTTCGCCTACTTCAGCGCCTTCAAGTTCCTGGGCGACATCCTGTTCCAGGAGGCCAAGAGCGCCGGGCTGCGGGCCAACCTGAGCGTGGACACCTACCTGGACATCTTCATCTCGACGGTGCTGATGACCGGCGCGATGTTCGAGCTGCCGGTGCTGTTCTACTTCCTGGCGCGGTTCAGGATCGTCACGGCGAAATGGATGCTGAAGTACTGGCGCCACGCCACCATCGCCATCCTCATCTTCAGCGCCTTCTTCACGCCGGGCGACGTGGTGGTGACCACGGTCTTCTTCAGCGTGGTCCTCCTCGCGCTCTACTTCGTGTCCGTCGTTGTGGCCTGGCTGGCTGAGCCGAAGACCCCGAAGGCCTGAGGACCCCTCACAGAACCCGCGCCAGATCCTCGAGGCAGGCCCCGACCGACCGGTTGGGCTCCGGAAGGCCGCCCAGGCGGATCCGGGCGGACGCATCCGCCATGAAATCCCGGCAGCGGGCCTCGAGCCGGTCCGCGAGATCCTCCCCTTGGGTTTCCACCACCGCGCGGCCCTCCGCGGCCAGGGCCCGGGCGTTCATGAGCTGGTGGCCGCCGGCGCTGGTGGGAAGGGGGACGAGGATGGCCCCCCGCCCCGCCGCCTTCAGCTCCGCGCAGGTGCTCGCGCCGGAACGGCTCACCAGGAGGGTGGCGGCCTCCATGGCCTCGTCCATGTGCTCCAGGAAGGGGACCAGACCGTGGCGGGCGTGGCGCGGCCGATCCTTCAGCCGTTCGAATTCGCCTGCGCCGGCCTGGTGGAGGATCTCCCAGTCGGGGAAGGCCTCCAGCAGCGGCGAGGCGATCGCCAGCAGCGACTCGTTGAGGGCCCTGGCCCCGCCGCTGCCCCCCAGGACCAGCAGACGGAAGGGCGGCTGGTTCTCCGCGAGGGGCCGGAAGTCCCGCAGGAAGGCCGCCCGCACGGGCGTGCCCACGGCCAGGCAGTCCGCGCCCCTGAGGTGTTCCCGGACAGCCTCCATGCCGCACCAGACGCGCCTGGCCTTCGGCGCGACCAGCTTCACCAGCGCTCCCGGTGCCGCGTTGCTCTCGTGCAGGAAGAAGGGGATGCCGAGGCTCCGCGCGGCGAGCAGCGCGGGGGCCGCGGCATAGCCTCCGGTACCGATCACGGCCCAGGGCCGCTGATCGCGCCACTGCCGCTTGAGCAGACCCACCGCCCGCCACAGCTTCCAGGCGGACCGTGCGACGCGGAGCGGAGAGCGGCCGAGGAAGCCCTCCACGTCCAGGAGCAGGTGGGGCCAGGGCCCGCCGGGGAGCCGCCGGGCTTCGATGCCCCGCCGGGCGCCCACGAACGCCACCTTCCGTTCCGGCCACCGTGCGCGGGCGCCCTCGGCGAGGGCCACCGCCGGGAAGAAGTGGCCGCCGGTGCCGCCGCCGGTGAGGACGAGGGCCTGGGCGAAATCGGGCATGGGCATGGGACCAGCCTATCGGAGAGCACCCCGGGAACCCAGGGGGCCCTGCAGGGGAATGGAAGGTCAGCCAGAACCTACCCGAAGTCGGAAAACGCAGGAATGGCGCCGGTGTGCATAATGACTGTGGTGGTCGTCAGACCCCCATCCAGGTAGACTGATCGGTTCAGTCCGGGACCCCGGCCGGGGTCATGTCCAGGGAGCATCCATGAAGATCCTCGTCGCCCTCAAGCAGGTCCCCGACACGGAGACCAAGATCAAGGTTGCCGCCGACGGCCGGTCCCTGGACCCCGCGGACGTCAAGTGGATCACCGGTCCCTACGACGAGTACGCGCTGGAGGAGGCCATCCGCATCAAGGAGGCCAAGGGCGCCGAGGTCGTGGCCCTCTCCGTGGGCGGCGACAGCGCCAAGGAAGTGCTCCGCAACGCCCTGGCCCTGGGCGCCGACAGCGCCGTGCTCCTCAAGGGCGACGGCCAGGGGGATGCCCTCGCCGTGGCCCAGATGATCGCCGCCTACGCGAAGGACAAGGGCTTCGACCTGATCCTCTGCGGCAACAAGGGCATCGGCGGCGACAACGCCGCCATGGGCCCCATGCTCGCCGAGCTGATGGGCGTGGCCCAGGCCAACGTCATCGTGAAGCTGGAGCTGGGCGAAGGCACCTTCCGCGCCGAGCGCGAGATCGAGGGCGGCTCGGAGATGGTGGAGGGCAGCCTGCCCGCCGTCATCACCGCCCAGAAGGGCCTCAACGAGCCCCGCTACGCCAGCCTCAAGGGCATCATGGCCGCCAAGAAGAAGACCATCGAGGAACTGGAGGCCACCGCCGCCCCGGCCGTGGCCGTGGTGAGCGCCCTGGCCCTGCCGCCCGAGCGCCCCGCCGGTCGCCGTCTGGAGGGCGAGCCCGCCGCCCAGGCCCAGGCCCTGCTCCAGGCGCTCAAGGACGAAGCCAAGGTCCTCTAGCCACCCCTTCCCGCGACCGAATCCGATTCGAAAGGACCACCCATGATTCTCGTGTTCTGTGAACTGAAGGATGGCCAGATCCGCAAGCCCAGCGCCGAGGCCCTGAGCGAGGGCCGCCGCCTGGCGGACGCCTCCGGCAAGAAGCTCGGCGCCCTCTTCGCCGGCGCCTCCTGCGCCGGCTCCGCCGAGGCCGCCAAGTATGGCGCCGACGTGATCCTCGCCGCCGAGGGCGCCTCCCTGGCCTCCTATTCGAGCGACGCCTTCGCTCAGCTGGTGGCCGATGCCGTGAAGGCCAAGGGCGCCACCGTGCTGCTCGCCGCCGCCACCGCCATGGGCAAGGACGTGGCGCCCCGCGCCGCCGCCCGCATGGGCGCCGGCTACGCCTCCGATGTCACCGGCCTCGCCATGGCGGACGGCAAGCTCCAGGCCGTGCGCCCGGTCTACGCCGGCAAGGCCTTCGCCACCACCACCTTCACCAGCGCCGTCCAGGTCGCCACCACCCGCCCCAACGTCTTCCCCCTGGCCGAGAAGGCCGGCGCGGGCGCGGCGGAATCCCTGGCCGCCCCGGCCGGGAGCTTCAAGGCCATCGTGAAGGAGATCCTCGCCAAGGCCGGCGGCAAAGTGGACCTCACTGAGGCCAACGTGATCGTCTCCGGCGGCCGCGGCATGAAGGACGGCGCCAACTTCAAGATCCTCGAGGACCTGGCCGACGCCCTGGGCGGCGTGGTGGGCGCCTCCCGCGCGGCCGTGGACGCGGGCTGGGGCCTGCCCCACAGCATGCAGGTGGGCCAGACCGGCAAGGTCGTGAGCCCCACCCTCTACATCGCCTGCGGCATCAGCGGCGCCATCCAGCACATCGCCGGCATGAGCGGCTCGAAGTTCATCGTCGCCATCAACAAGGATCCCGAGGCACCCATCTTCAAGCTGGCCAGCTACGGGATCGTCGGCGATCTCTTCGAGGTGGTCCCCGAACTCACCAAGGCCGCCAAGGCCATGGGCATCGGCAAGGGCTGAGGTCCGATCCCTTGCCCCGTCCGCGCCCGGCGAAAGCCGGGCGCTTTCGTTCAGGCCGCGCCTCCGGCTTGCCTTCGCGAACGGGGCTACGCCTCCATCGATCGGGCGGCGCCCCGCGCCGCCCTCCTGCTCCCCGGCTTCGCCGGATCGCAGCGATGGAGCCTCCGTCGGCGATCTCTTCGAGGTGGTCCCCGAACTCACCAAGGCCGCCCAGGCCATGGGCATCGGCAAGGGCTGAGGTCCGATCCCTTGCCCCGTCCGCGCCCGGCGAAAGCCGGGCGCTTTCGTTCAGGCCGCGCCTACACGGGCTCGAATCCCTCGTCCCGGAGGAAGTCGCGGGCGTCCTCGGGATCGCCGAAGCGGGCGATGACGTCATCCCCCTCGCGGGCGTCCCCGTCCAGGGCATCGAGGGGGTTGCGCTCACGGATCACGCAGGCGCCGCCGATCTCGTCCAGGCCGAACTGGACCAGTTCCCGGATGGCGCCGTGCTCGTCCTGCCAGAGTTCCACGTGCAGATCGGTGGGCATGGGGCCTCCTCCCAGTCCAGGCGTCACCGCCGAAAGCGCAACACCCGGCGCCGGGCGAAACATACACTCCGCCTCCCCTCCGGGAAAGGGCGTCCGCCCCGATTTCCGGGCGGGCTCAAGTCCGCTCGAAGAACAGCACCACCATGCCGAACCCCACGCGGTCGCCGTGCTTCAGCTCCCGGGGCTCGCTGGGCTGGATGCGCTCGCCGCGGATGAAGGTGCCGTTGGCCACGCCGGGCTCCTCCAGCAGGAAGTAGCGGCCGTGCTCGCAGAGGATGCGGGCGTGGCGGCGCGACACGCTGAGGTTGTGGTCCTCCTCGGTCAGGTCGATGTCCGGATGCACGCCGGTGGTGGGATCGAAGCGCCCGATGAGGGAACCGTGGGCCAGGATGGGATAGGGCTTGCCGCTCAACACGGACACCAGGTTGGCCACGGGGCCCGTGGAGGGCTTGGCGGCCTTGCTGGCGTCCAGGTTCTCCACCCGGTCGCCCAGTTCCCGGTGCCGCTGGGCGAGGCGCTGCATCATCTTCACGGACACTTCCGGGTTCTGCCGGATCATGCGCATGAAGGTGCCGCGGTTGATGGCGATGAGATCCGAGTCCTCCAGGGCCAGGGCCGTGTGCTGCCGCGGCAGGGCCTCCAGGAGGCTGCCCTCCCCGAAGAAGTCGCCCTTCCCCAGTTCCTCCAGCCAATCGCCCTTGGGCTCCTCTGAGACGTAGAGCCGCACCTTCCCCGAGAGGATGATGTACATCTGCTGGGCCATCTCCCCTTTCCGGAAGATGACCTCCCCCTCGCGGAAGCGGAGCTTGCTCTGATCAATGAAGCTGGGTTCGGCCATGGATGTCCCAGGGAGTGCCTAACTCTACCCCAGCCCGCGCCCGGGATGGAACCTCACCATTCCAAGGTGTTTCCGAGCACCCTGGCCACCAGGCCCTCCAGCAGCCGGGACTCGCCGGCGGAGAACCCGTCCCGATGGGGTGAATCCAGGTCCAGCACGGCCCGCAGCCGCCCCCCTGCCACCACGGGGATCACCAGCTCGCTGCGGGTGGCGTCGTCGCAGGCGATGTGCCCGGGGAAGGCGTGGACGTCCGGCACGAGCTGGGTCGCCTCCGCGCGGGCGCAGGCCCCGCAGACGCCGCGGGCGAAGGGGATGCGCAGACAGCCCATTCCGCCCTGGTAGGGCCCCACGGCCAGCAGGTCGGCCCCGATCCGCCGGTAGAAGCCGCACCAGTTGGCCTGGACGAGGGTCTCCCAGAGGAGACAGGCGAGGGTGGCCTGGACCGCCACCGGATCCGTCTCGCCGGCCACGACCGCCTCGATCTGGGGCAGGGCCGTCTCCAGCCGCACGATCCGCTCCGGCTCGGGGAGCAATGTCCCCCGCGCCACCTTCGCCAGCAGAATGCCCTCGCTCACGGCCCCTCCGTTATGCTCTTGCCATGTCCATTCTGCGCTACCTCGCGGCCCCGCTGGCCCCGTTCTACGGGCTGGCGGTGCGGGCGCGCAACCGCAGCTTCGACGCCCACCCGGAACGGATCGCGCGGGTGGACGTGCCCGTGGTGTCCGTGGGCAACCTCAGCACGGGCGGCACCGGGAAGACCCCCCTGACCCTCTTCCTGGCCGAGGAGCTGGAGGCCGCGGGCCGGCCCAGCGCCGTGGTGTCGCGGGGCTACGGGGGGCGGCGCGACGTGGACCCCATGAGCGTGGAGGCCGGCTCGGATCCCCGGCAGACCGGCGACGAGCCCCTGCTCATGGCCCGGCGGCTGGGGCCCGGCCGAGTGGTCGTGGGTCGGCGGCGGCATGCGGCCGCCCTGCGCGCCCTGGCCCAGCGGCCGGACCTGCGCTGCCTCCTGCTGGACGACGGTTTCCAGCACCGGGCCCTGCACCGCGACGTGGATCTGCTGCTGCTGGACGGCGTCCGGCGTTGGGGGGATGGCCGGATGCTGCCCCTGGGGGATCTCCGCGAGCCCATGGAGAGCGCCGCCCGCGCCCATGCCCTCGTGGTCACCCGCGCCACCCGCGTGCAGGACCGGAACGACGTCGAAAGCTGGTGGGCCCGGCACGGATCCGGCGGCCCCATCTTCTGGACGGATTTCGTCCTCGTGGCCCTCCGCCGCTGGGACACGGGCGAACGCCTGCCCATTCCCCTGGCTGGCCAGGGGCCCGCCTTCGCCTGGTGCGGGCTGGGCCATCCCGCCGCCTTCTACGCGGACTTGCTCCTGGCCGGTCAATCCTGGACCGGGACGCAATCCTTCCCCGACCACGGGGGACCCACGCCCGCGGACCTGCGGCGCCTGCAGGACCGCGCCCGGGCCGAGGGCGCCGGATGGCTCGTCTGCACGGAAAAGGATGCGGTGAAGCTGGGACCGGCCCATGCGAAGGTCCTTGACCTGCCCCTCCTGGTGGCCGAGCAGGGCATCGCCGGCGGCGGGGAACTGATGGCCTGGGTTCTCTCCCGCCTGGAAGCGATCGGCACACCGGGCGCCTGACCCGCGTCCCGGCACCGCCCTGGCAGGAATTCCACGCCTTCCCCCCCTGGTGCAGGAGGGCTATGCTTTCCGCCACCCTTCCACTCCACCTGTCCGACCCCCTTTCGGAGGATCCGATGAAGCATCACGTCCTTCTCGGCACGCTGCTGACCGCGGCCCTCGGGCTCCAGGCCCAGGGCACGGTCAAGATCGCCATCACGGGACCCTTCACCGGCGGTTCCGCGCCCATGGGCGCCTCCATGCGCGACGGCGCCAAGCTCGCCATCGCCGAGATCAACGCCGCCGGCGGGATCCAGGTGGGCGCGAAGAAACTCAAGATCGAGGCCATCGAACGCGACGACGAGGCCAAGAACGAGCGCGGCGCCCTCATCGCGCAGGAACTGGCCTCCATGGGCGACCTCTCCGGCGTCATCGGCACCGTGAACACCGGCGTCTGCATGTCCGGCGACCGCTACTTCCAGGAGAAGGGCCTCACGAAGATCATCACCCCCGCCGCCGGTTCCGCCTCCATGACCCAGTGGAGCAAGGCCGGCGTGAAGGACCTCTCCATCTTCCGCTTCGCCGCGGACGACGCCATCCAGTCCGCCATGGTGGTCGAGGAGGCCATGCGCCGCGGCTACACCAAGGTCGGCCTGCTCTTCGACTCCACCAACTACGGCGTCTCGGGACGCGACGACCTGATGAACCAGATCAAGATGCAGGGCGGCAAGCTCCAGGTCGTGGCCCAGGAGAAGTTCAACATCGGCGACAAGGACATGACCGCCCAGCTGCTCCGTTGCAAGATCGGCGGCGCCCAGGCCGTCCTCATCTGGGGCATCGGACCCGAGCTGGCCGCTGTGGCCAACGGCATGGCCAAGATCGGGATGAAGGCGCCCCTCATCGGCGGCTGGACCCTCTCCATGTCGAACTTCATCGACAACGCCGGCAAGAACGGCAATGGCACGCTGATGCCCGAGACCTTCATCGAGGATCCCATCACCCCCAAGGCCAAGGCCTTCATCGAGGCCTACCACCGCACCTTCAACGTGGGCCGCATTCCTTCGCCCGTCTCCGCCGCCCAGGGCTACGATGCCATCTACATCTTCGCCGCCGCCGTGAAGCAGGCCAAGAGCACGGACACCCACAAGATCAAGGCGGCCCTCGAGGATCTCAAGGAGCCGGTGAAGGGTGTCATCGCCACCTGGCACCACCCCTTCAGCAAGTGGAATCCCGCGGACGAGCGCACCCATGAGGCCTTCCACCGCCAGCAGGTGGTGATGGGCATGGTCATGGACGGCCGCGTGGTGTTCGCGAACCCTGCCGAGAAGGCCCAGCTCATCAAGGCCGCGGGCAAGTAGCGGCCGGTCCTGCCAGGGGGGGCTCCGGCCCCCCCTTTCCCTCTCTCCGCGAAGGGTCCTGCATGAATGCCCTGATCATCGGCCAGCTGGCCGTGAGCGGCGCCCTGATGGGGCTGGTCTACGCCCTCATCGCCTACGGCTTCCAGCTCACCTACGCGACCAGCAAGAGCATCAACTTCGGCCAGGGTGAGCTGGTGATGGTCTCGGCCTTCTTCAGCCTCACCCTGCTCGACCACGGCGTCCCCTACGCCCTGATGGTGCCCGGCGGCCTCGCCTTCGGGGCCCTGCTCGGGCTCCTCGTCGAGCGCACCGGTGTCCGGCTGGCCCTCGAAGAGAAGAGCGAGGGCTGGGTCCTCCTCACGATCATCCTCGGCCTCTTCTTCTTCTCCGCCGCCGAGAACATCTGGGGGCGCGACGACCGGCCCTTCCCCACACCGCTCTCCGAGAACCCCGTCCATGTCTTCGGCATCGATGTCACGCGCATGGAGATCTCCGTCGCCGTGGGCGTCTTCGCCATCATGGGCCTCATCGAGCTCTTCAAGCGGCGCACCCTCCTGGGCAAGGCCTTCGAGGCCGTTTCCGCCGACCGGGACGCCGCCGAGCTGATGGGCATCTCCGCCACCCGGACCGTCATGCTCTCCTACGGGCTCTCCGGCGCCGTGGCGGCCCTGGCGGGCATCCTCGTCTCTCCCATCACCACCGTGGGTCCCACCATGGCCTCGGCCATGATCCTGAAGGCCTTCTCCGTGGCCGTCGTCGCGGGCCTGGATTCGGGCTTCGGCGTGGTGCTGATCGGCATGTTCCTCGGGGCCCTGGAGGGCCTGGCCAGCTTCTACATCGGCAGCGGCTGGCGCGAGGCGCCGGGACTGATGCTGCTCATCCTCGCCCTCGCCGTGCGCCCCACCGGCGTGTTCGGCAAGGCCGGCATCCGGAAGGTGTGATCCCGTGAAGCGCCTCCTCCTCATCCACGGTGCCGAACTCGCGGTCTTCGCCCTGCTGGCCGCGATCCCCCTCGCCGTCGCGAATCCCTACGCCCTGGGGCTGCTCACCCTGCTGGCCATCTACGGCATCCTCCTGATCGGCCTGGACGTGACTGTGGGCTACCTGGGCCAGATCAATCTGGGGCACGTGGCCTTCCTGGGCCTCGGCGCCTACGCGGCGGGCATCTGCATCACCCGGTTCGGCATGGGACTGTTCCCCGCGCTGGGCGTCGCCGCCCTGGTGGGGGTCGCGCTGGGCGGTCTCCTGGCCCTGCCCGCACTCCGGCTGGAGGGCCCCCAGTTCGCCCTGGCCACCCTCAGCTTCACCGCCCTCAGCTTCACCTTCCTCAACGAGATGGAAAGCCTGACCGGTGGCGCCCAGGGCCTGAGCCTCACGCGGCCCCCCCTCTGGGGACACGACCTATCCCCCAGGGGCTTCTTCTGGCTCTGCACGGTGCTGCTGGCCTTCGTCTGGCTCAGCATGCGGAATCTGCTCCATTCGCAGTGGGGCCGGGCCTTCGAGGCCCTGCGGGACAGCGCCATCGCCACGGACGCCATGGGCATCGGCGCCTACCGGCACAAGGTCGCCGCCTTCGCCCTCGGCTCGGGCCTGGGCGGGCTGGCCGGTGGGCTCTACGCCTTCAACTTCCAGTACCTCCAGCCCCAGAGCTTCGTCTACGACCTGATGGTCATCCTCCTCCTCGGCGTGGTCCTGGGCGGCCGGAAGAGCCTGTGGGGGGCCTTCGTGGGCGCCTCCATCGTGGTGCTCCTGCCGAACCTCCTCTCGAACCGCCAGGTGTTCCTGGCGGTCTCCGGCCTCGGCTTCCTCCTGGCGCTCGGCTCCGGCGCCCAGGGCCTGATCCGCAAGACCACCCGTCCCTTCCAGGCCCTGGCCCCCGTCGTGGCCATGGGCCTCCTGGTGGCCGGCGGCCTGCTGGTGCAGAACACCGAGGACTGGCGGAAGGCCATCTTCGCCCTGATGCTCTTCTCGGTGGTGGTGGGCCTGCCCGAAGGCCTCATGGGCTTCGCCGCCCGGGCCCTCACCCGCCTCTTCCGGGTGGCCCCGGCGCCCCTTCCCGCGCCCTCGGATCTGGACGCGGTGCTGCCGAAGCGCGCCGCGGACGGCTCCGCCTTCCTCGAACTGGAGGACCTGAAGCGCCACTTCGGCGGGGTGAAGGCCGTGGATGGCCTCTCCATGACCGTCCGTTCGGGTCAGATCCATGGCCTCATCGGCCCCAACGGGTCGGGCAAGAGCACGGTCGTGAACGTCATCTCCGGCCTCTATCCCCCGACCTCGGGCCGGATGCGCCTGCGGGGTCGCCCCCTCGCCACCGGCAGCCTCTACCGCGCGGCCCAGTCGGGCCTGGCCCGCACCTTCCAGAACCTCCAGCTCTTCGGAGAGCTCACCGCCCTCGAGAACGTCATGGTGGCCCTCAAGGGCGTCTACCGGAGCCCGGTGCCCCTCGTGCTGCTGGGCCTGGCCAAGGGCGAGGAACGGCGTGCCCGGGCCGACGCCCTGGCCCTGCTCGACCTCCTCGGGTTGAAGGACCAGGCCCGCGCCCGCGCGAAGGACCTCACCTACGGGGACCAGCGCTTCCTGGAGGTCGCCCGCGCCCTGGCCCGGAAGCCGGACCTCCTGATCCTGGACGAACCCGCAGCGGGCCTGGCCCATCCCGACGTGCAGCGCCTCATCCAGATCATCCGGCGCATCCATCAGCGGGGCATCGCCATGATCCTCATCGAGCACCACATGGACGTGGTGAGCGAACTCTGCACCGTGGTCACAGTGCTGGACGGCGGGCGGGTCATCGCCGAGGGCTCGCCCGACGAGGTGAAGCGCCATCCCAAGGTGGTGGAGGCGTACCTGGGCCAGGCCGGTCCCGGGGACGCCGCCCCCCAGCCCGCGTGAAGGAGGACCGGATGCTGCTGGTGGAAGACCTGCACGCAGGCTACGGCACGAGCGAAGTGTTGACGGGCCTCTCCCTCGAAGTGAAGGCCGGGACCGTCGTCGCCCTCATCGGCGCCAACGGCGCCGGCAAGACCACCACCATGCGGGCCGTCTCCGGCGCCCTCCGGCCCAGCCGGGGCCGCGTGGTGCTGGACGGCCGCGAGGTCCAGGGCCTGGACGCCTCGCGCATCGCCCGGCTGGGCCTCGCCCATTCGCCCGAGGGCCGCAAGGTCTTCGGCCCCCTCTCCGTGGAGGACAACCTCCTCCTGGGCGCCTACGCCCGCCTGCCCCGGTTCTTCGGCTTCCGGCGCCGCGCCAAGGACGACCTGGAGCGGATCTACGGCCTGTTCCCCCGCCTCAGGGAGCGGGCCCGCCAAACCGCCGGCACCCTCTCCGGCGGCGAGCAG
>Ga0079306_1000167_pt1 | contig 75634 bp, 67 predicted proteins | sample Methanotroph_Enr_FD_79181 | JGI IMG/M metagenome (GOLD analysis project Ga0079306, IMG submission 79181) | Enriched soil microbial communities from Old Woman Creek wetland in Ohio, USA - Methanotroph_Enrichment_5 | ecosystem: Environmental > Terrestrial > Soil > Wetlands | place: USA: Ohio... | reverse complement strand
ACTGCCACACTACATGGCTTTGTTGTTTGTAAGTTCCCATACACAAAGGTATGAAAATTTAAGGCAAAGCCAAAAAGTACATAACCACCCCCAAAGGAGGTGGATTTTTAAGTTATATTAAATATTTCATTTATAAATAACTTTGTGCTTTAATTGAGTTTCTACCATTTTTAATGCTTCAATTAATAGATATACAGACATTATTTGAACCCAAGATCTTATTTGTTTTTAAATATCAAATTCTCAGAGCTTCTCGTTCTCCAAAAAGTCTGTAATAATCTCTGACAATGAATAAATTAAGGCAATTACGGACTCAAGTTCATTTCAAGAAAAAAATCACATCCAATTTTCCTATAATTTATATTATGTATAATATAAACCTAAGAATTTGAATTTAACAGTGGTTTATGTCCTATCATAAGTAGATGTATAAAAAATAGATTTCAGTACGAATTTGTGTAACTGATTTAAAAGAATTACTTTTGCCGGCTCAATTAGAAAGAAATTAAATGAACAAAGAACCTAAATGCCCTAAGTGCGGCTTAGAAAACACTTATTTCGACTCGTCCATTGAACTTTACGTTTGTCCGGATTGCTTCCATGAGTTTAGCAATACTGTAACGGAAGAAGAAACTGTTGATAATACACCACGCGATAGCAATGGTGCCGAATTAGTTGATGGAGACAGCGTTACCTTAATTAAAGATCTGAAAGTCAGAGGCTCTTCTATCGTACTAAAACGTGGTACAAAAGTAAAAACTATTCGCCTTACAGAAGATCCAGAAGAAGTTGATTGCAAGATAGATGGAACAAGTTTTGTCCTAAAAACTTGTTTCTTGAAAAAATAAATCTCTCTCCTGCAGGTTATTGCAAAAAAAAAACAAAAAGCCCCTGAACAATACATTCAGGGGCTTTTTGTTGTATATTTCAGAAAATACTTATTTTTCTTTAACATCAATCACCAAATTCAATTCATCCAGTTGAGATTGGTCAATTACCGAAGGTGCATCAATCATTACGTCACGTCCAGAGTTATTTTTTGGGAAAGCCATGCAGTCGCGAATGGTATCTAACCCTGCAAACAACGAAACCAAACGGTCCAAACCGAATGCCAACCCTCCGTGAGGTGGCGCACCATACTGGAACGCACTCATCAGGAAGCCAAACTGAGCCTGAGCCTTTTCGGGTGTAAATCCAAGCAACTCAAACATACGGTTTTGAAGCGCACTTTCGTGAATACGGATCGATCCTCCGCCAAGTTCTACTCCATTGATAACCATGTCGTAAGCTGTAGCGCGTACCTGCCCCGGATCGGTATCCAACAATGGAAGATCATCAAGATTCGGAGATGTAAACGGGTGATGCGTAGCATAATAGCGCTGAGTATCTTCGTCCCATTCAAATAATGGAAAGTCGATAACCCACAATGGTGCAAACACATTCTTGTCGCGCAGACCCAACCTCGCTCCCATTTCCAGACGCAATTCGCACAACGCTTTCTGGGTTTTGATTTTATTACCGGCCAAAATCAAAATCAAATCACCGGCTTGTGCATTGAACAATGCTGCAATAGCTTTTAAATCATCATTTGTGTAAAATTTATCTACTGACGATTTGAAAGTTCCGTCGGCTTCACAACGTATATAAACCAGCCCCTTCGCTCCTATTTGCGGACGTTTTACAAAATCTGTCAATTCATCAAGCTGCTTGCGTGTATATCCGGCACAGCCTTTGGCACAAATTCCTCCAACATAAGGTACACTGTCAAAAACTACAAAATCACGACCGGAAACAGCTTCTTTCAGTTCAACAAACTTCATTTCGAAGCGAATGTCAGGTTTGTCAGAACCATAGTATTTCATGGCATCTTGCCAGGTCATACGTGGAAACGGTTCATTCATATCCATGTTTTTCACGAATTTGAACAAGTGTTTAATCATACCTTCAAATAAGTTCAACACATCTTCCTGATCTACAAACGACATTTCACAGTCGATTTGCGTAAATTCCGGTTGACGGTCAGCACGTAAGTCCTCATCGCGGAAACACTTGGCTATCTGGAAGTAACGGTCGAAACCGGAAACCATCAATAGCTGCTTAAATAGCTGTGGGGATTGCGGAAGTGCATAAAATTCACCCGGATTCATACGTGATGGTACTACGAAATCACGGGCACCTTCAGGAGTTGAACCAATCAGAATCGGTGTTTCCACTTCCAAAAAGTTCATTTGATCCAGATAACGGCGGGTTTCGAAAGTGATACGATGGCGTAGTTCCAGATTCTCACGAACTGTAGTACGGCGTAAATCCAGATAACGGTATTTCATACGGATATCATCGCCACCATCAGTATTATCTTCAATGGTGAAAGGTGGAGTCTGTGACTCATTCAGGATTTGTAATTCAGCTACAAGTATCTCTACATCACCTGTTTCCATGTTTGGATTCTTATTGCTACGCTCGGCCACTGTACCGGTAACCTGAATAACATATTCCCGACCGAGCTTATTAGCTAAATCGCAAAGTTCAGCATTAACATCCTGATTAAATACTAATTGAGTAATGCCATAACGGTCACGAATGTCAATAAAAGTCATGCCACCCATTTTTCGGGTGCGTTGTACCCAACCCGATAAAGTAGTTTGCTGTCCGGCATTAGCCAGGCGAAGTTCGCCGCAAGTGTGTGTTCTATACATAATTAAATAATTTCCAGATCTTTAATTCTCAATTTTCAAAGGAAGACAAAAATACAAAAAAAAGTCTATTAATAAACGACTTAACAAAAAAAGATGCAAAGATATAAATCCCTGCATCTTAAACTATTTTATTGTATCAGATTTATTATCCTACAGTTACTTCCGGGCTAATCTTCTTTACCAAGCCTTTCAATACGTCCCCAGGACCTAATTCAAAAAATTCAGTAGCTCCATCAGTTACCATATTTTTTACAGTTTGCGTCCAACGTACCGGAGCAGTAAGTTGAGCAATCAGGTTTTGTTTAATAGCTTCTGCTTCAGTTTGAGGATACGCATTAACATTTTGATAAACAGGACATATCGGGGTACTAAAAGTCGTTGCATTGATAGCAGCCTGTAGTTCTTCGCTGGCAGGTTGCATCAATGGAGAGTGAAATGCGCCTCCAACAGGAAGTTTCAATGCACGTTTTGCTCCTTTTTCTTTCAAAAGTTCACAAGCTTTGTCAATACCTTCAATTGAACCTGAAATTACCAATTGACCAGGGCAATTATAGTTTGCTGGCACAACGACTAATTCTGAAATACTATCGCAAACTTCTTCAACAGCTTCATCGCTCAAGCCAAGCACAGCAGCCATAGTTGAAGGCTCAACTTCACAGGCTTTCTGCATAGCCATTGCACGAGCGTAAACGAGTTTCAACCCATCTTCGAATGACAATGCACCACCTGCAACCAAGGCAGAAAATTCACCTAATGAGTGACCGGCTACCATTTCCGGTTTAAAATCTTTGCCCAACACCAACGCAGAAATCACAGAATGAAGAAATACTGCAGGCTGGGTTACTTTGGTTTGTTTCAAATCTTCAGGAGTTCCTTCGAACATTAAGTCTGTGATTCGGAATCCTAGAATTTCGTTTGCTTTTTCGAAATATTCCTTAGCTAAAGGTGATTGATCGTACAAGTCTTTGCCCATTCCTACAAATTGAGCACCCTGACCGGGAAAAACGTAAGCTTTCATATAAATTTATATTTTAGTAATAATCTTATTTTCAAAAATAAATTATAATATATTGCTGATAATAAAATAAATAAACAGCAAAAATAATTGATTTTTTTACAAACCGAGCGCAAAGATAATATTTTTAATGCATACTACATAATCTGTAATTTGTAATTGCAGGCTTAAATACATATTATACTCATTATAAGCAACTTAAAGTCAAACTAATTGTATAAATAATCGATTTGGAATTAGTCATATGAGCATTTTCAGATACAGATTTTTTCTTGTAATTTTGCAACAAATAAAATAAAAATAGATATGGAACAACTTCTGAAATACTTTCCAGACTTAACAAGTACTCAAAAGACTCAATTTGAGGCACTTTATGATTTGTATTTCGAATGGAACTCAAAAATAAATGTGATTTCACGTAAGGATATTGAAAACCTGTACGAACATCACGTTCTTCATTCGCTGGCTATTGCAGAAATCATTCATTTTCAACCCGGAACAACTATTTTAGACGTTGGAACCGGAGGAGGTTTCCCGGGAATTCCATTGGCAATCCTTTTTCCTGAATCAAAATTTGTTTTGATTGATTCCATCGGCAAAAAGATTAAAGTTGGTACAGAAGTATCGACTGCCATCGGCTTAAAAAACATAACGTTAAAGCATTCGCGCGTTCAGGAAGAAAAAGGAAAATATGATTTTGTGGTTAGCCGGGCTGTTATGCCATTAGGGGATTTAGTGAAGCTGGTTCAAAAGAACGTCAGCAAGAAACATTTAAATGCACTCCCGAACGGACTTATTTGCCTGAAAGGCGGAGAATTACAGCACGAAATGCAACCTTACAAAAATATTGCGGAACTATACGATGTTAGCAACTTTTTCAAGGAAGAGTTTTTCAAAACAAAGAAAGCAGTGTATGTACCGCTTTAAGAGCCAAGAACCTAGATATTAGACAAATAAACATTAAATATGATAGTTAAAACATTCACATTCAATCCATTCCAAGAAAATACTTTTATTTTACATGACGAGACAAACGAAGCAGTTATTATTGACGCAGGTTGTTTTAACGATGGAGAAAAACGATTAATAAAACATTATTTTGAAGAAAATAAACTTTCGCTTAAACGACTTATAAACACTCACTTACATTTGGATCACCAATTTGGAAATAAATTTATTTTTGATGCATTTGGAGTTGCACCTGAAGCTGGCCAGGAAGATGAATTTCTGTTAGGTAATGTAGCAGCACAAGCACTTTCATTCGGATTACCTTTCAACGAAGAAGCTCAACCACTTAGTGCATATATTGTTGAAAATCAAGAAATAAAATTTGGGAATTCTTCATTGATGGCAATTCATGTTCCGGGTCATTCTCCTGGAAGTATGGCGTTTTATTCAGAAAAAGATGGAGTTTTATTTGCCGGAGATGTGCTTTTTCAAGGCTCAATTGGACGTACCGATTTGGTAAAAGGTGATTATGCAACCCTGATTTCATCAATTACTAAAAAACTGCTTCCACTACCCGATTCCACGGTAGTTTATTGTGGACACGGCCCAACTACAACAATTGGAAATGAGAAAAAAAACAATCCGTACCTCTAAATTATTGATATAGATTATTCTCAATAATAAATTCATACACAGAAGGATGCAGCCACAAGCTTGCATCCTTTTTTTTCGCAATGAAATCACGAATGAGCGATGATGAAATATCGTAAAATGGTGTGTTAAGCAATTTCATTTGAGGATATTTGTCTGCAACCTCAGTAAAATCAAACCCACGACGTGGATAAACCAAAACAGGAAATTCATTAAGTAATTGAAGGTGATTTTTCCATTGATCAAAAACCAGTGCATTATCACTTCCAATGATTAATTCAAATTGATAATCAGGAAATTGAGATTTCAATTCATGCAGAGTATCAATAGAATAGGATGGAATAGGCATTGTAAATTCAATCGCAGAAGCTTTTAAATTTGGCTTGTTATGAATGGCCAACATCAACATGTCCAAACGTAAATACTCGTCCAATAGATCTGATTGTTTTTTCAACGGATTGCAAGGCGAAACAACAAACCAGACCTCATCTACATATTGGTTATCAACAAGATATTCGGCCAGTTTCTGATGCCCTAAATGAATTGGATTAAAAGATCCTGAATAAACTCCCATCCTTTTTTTTACCTGATCAACAGGACCTTGTTCCGATTTCATCGAATTTTAATATGATTATTTGTTTAGAAATTCCCGAATTGCATTTTCAGTCTCCTTTTTGGCTGTTTCAAGATCGTCATTTACAATCACCAAATCAAAATTTGGAGCAAACGTCATTTCAAAATCAGCTTTGCCAACTCGCTTTTCTATCATCTCAGCTGAATCGGTACCCCGGCCATGCAGGCGTTCATGTAGAACTTCTATGCTTGGTGGTGCAATAAAAAGTGCAAGTGCTCTTTCACCATAGTTTTCTTTTATGTTCAATCCACCTATCACATCAACATCAAAAACTATGTTCTTACCCTGATTTGTTATACGCTCTATTTCACTTCGAAGCGTACCGTAGTAGCAATTTGGATAAACTTCTTCGCACTCAAGAAATTCCTTATTATCAATCTTTTGACGAAATTGATCTGGTGTCAGAAAATAATAGTCAACACCATTCTTTTCGGAGCCTCTTGGTGCCCGGCTGGTTGCCGAAATAGAAAACTCCATATTGAAACCACAACCCAATAAATGCTGTACCAGTGTACTTTTACCTGCGCCTGAAGGTGCTGAAAAAATAATTAATTTGCCAACCATGTTTTAGTTAGTAGTCTGTTATTTAATTAGTATGAAGAAATTTTGATTTTTATCTCGACTTCAGGTTCTAAAGAACATTCAAAACTTGTTCTTTAATTTGTTCCAAATCGTCTTTCATAAGTACTACGATTTTTTGCATATCGCTATTATTAGCCTTGGAACCGAGGGTATTTATTTCACGGCCAATTTCCTGTGCTATAAAGCCAAGCTTCTTACCCGGTGATTTTTCGTGCTGCATGGTTTCAACAAAGTAATCCAAGTGATTACGCAGGCGCACTTTTTCTTCGTTTACATCGAGTTTCTCAATATAAAAAATTAGTTCCTGCTCCAGGCGATTTTTATCGTAGTCGATTTTATCGGATAATGCCTGCAGATTTTCTTCAAGTCGTGCCTTGATCTTTTCAACACGTTCTGCTTCAAAAGGTGCAGTTTCTACAAGCAAATCACCAATATGGCCTATTTTATTAGTAAATACAGTTTCAAGCGATTTACCTTCCTGAATCCGGAATTCAGTCAGTTGATCAATAGCAAGGCCGATTGTTTTCTTTATCTCAATCCATTCATTTTCATCCAGTTCCACCGTTTCGGTCTTCATGGTATCGGGCAAACGAAGCAAAATATCAAACCAATTGGTAGGCATATCAACGCCAATATTATCTGCTAATGTTTTGATTTGTTGATAATAAGACTCTATAACCGATTGATTGATCTGTGTTACAGACTCTTTACCAGAATTATCAACATACAAGGATAAATCAATTTTACCCCGTTCAAGCTTCTGTGAAAGTTCGTTACGAATTTCGATATCTTTCTCACGATATAACCCTGAAATACGGGTAGAAACATCTAACTGTTTACTGTTTAGTGATTTAATTTCGACAACTATTTTTTTGTTTCCAAATTCGCAGGTGGCTTTTCCAAAGCCGGTCATTGATTGTATCATTTTTTTGCTGATTAGGTGGCATTTCTATTTCTTTTGCAAAAATACTATTTTTATTTTAAAGAACCGGTTAAACCCATTTGTCAGTAAATTTATTTCTAAAATGCATGATTTGTTATCAAAAAACCAATTCTAAAATTTCAATTTTTCAAAATAGTTCTTATCTTTGCCTTCATAATAAAAAAAATATGAGCCTTATTAATTCATTCTTTTATTGGCGTCGGCTAAACTATCGTTTTAAACAATGAGGTTTGGTTTTATTTTACGCCGAGAGAAAGAACAATCCCATATAACAGCCTGTTGTTTAGCACTAACGACAGGCTTTCTTTTTATTGAAAATATAAATTTAAATACATAAAGATTAAAAAATTAAAGATCATGGAAAAAACGAAAAAGTTCCTATTGGAAGAAAAGGAGTTACCAACTAAATGGTACAACATTGTTGCAGACATGGCCACCAAGCCAATGCCCATGTTGCATCCGGGAACAAAACAACCACTGAAAGTAGATGATTTAACTCCGTTATTTGCAAAGGATTTAGCTGAACAGGAACTAAACCAAACAGATGCATGGATTGAAATACCTGAAGAAGTTCGTGAAAAATTAAAAATATACCGCCCTACTCCTCTGGTTCGCGCATATAACCTGGAAAAAGCACTGGATACCCCTGCTCATATTTACTTCAAAAACGAAAGTGTGAGTCCTGTGGGCTCTCACAAGCTTAATTCTGCACTTGCACAAGCCTATTACTGTAAAAAAGAAGGAACTACCAATATTACTACTGAAACAGGCGCTGGTCAATGGGGAACTGCATTATCATTAGCAGCAAAAATATTCGGATTGGAATTAGCGGTTTACATGGTAAAAATCAGCTATGAACAAAAACCTTACCGTCGCTCATTAATGCAAACCTGGGGTGCACAAGTAATTCCTTCTCCAAGTATGTCTACTAAAGCCGGACGTCAGATTCTGACAGAACACCCTAATTATCAGGGAAGTTTGGGGACTGCAATTTCCGAAGCCATAGAATTGGCCATGCAAACACCAAATTGTAAATATACGCTGGGTAGCGTGTTGAATCATGTTTCACTCCACCAAACTGTTATTGGACTTGAAGCTGAAAAACAAATGGAAATGGCAGGTGAATATCCGGATGTTGTAATCGGCTGTTTTGGCGGTGGGTCTAATTTTTCCGGAATTGCATTTCCTTTTATGCGCCATAACATTAAAGAAGGAAAGAAAACCCGCTTTGTTGCAGCAGAGCCATCTTCATGTCCAAAACTGACCCGTGGTGTATTCCAATACGATTTTGGTGATGAAGCCGGCTATACTCCTCTTTTACCAATGTTTACGCTAGGACATAACTTTGCTCCGGCTCATATCCATGCCGGCGGACTCCGTTACCACGGTGCAGGAACGATTGTCAGCCAATTAATGAAAGATAATATGATGGAAGCCGTTGATATTGAGCAATTAGATTCTTTCAAAGCAGGTGTTTTATTTGCTCAGACTGAAGGTATTGTTCCTGCTCCGGAATCGGCTCATGCCATTGCAGCTGCAATCAATGAAGCGTTGAAATGCAAGGAAGAAGGTACAACAAAAACAATCCTTTTCAACCTTTCAGGACATGGATTAGTAGATATGGCAGCTTATGACCAATATCTGGCCGATGATCTGGTTAATTATTCATTGTCTGATGAAGCTATTGCTGAAAATATCAGTAAGATTTCAAATTTAGTTCTATAAAAAATTATTTATATAGAAAAGGCTTCGAAATTCGAAGCCTTTTTCATTTTTTATTAAAAATCAATCACTTTTTCTTTTTTATAATCGATATTGGTAATCAACCGTAACGAAGTGTCTCTTGTCAGATAACTCCATGCCCAGTTGAAGAATATCACTATTTTATTGCGTACACTTAGTATCAACATTAAATGCAAAAACATCCATACATACCAGGCCAAAGGACCGCGGAATTTCACAAAAGGAAGCTCCACAACAGCCTTATGCTTTCCAATCGTTGCCATCATTCCTAAATCGTGATATTCATATTCCTGTAACTTGTAGTTATTACTCTTTAGTGATTTGACAATATTCTGTCCTAAGATTTTTGCCTGATTAATGGCCACATTAGCAACTTGCGGATGACCTTGCGGATATTTGGGCGTTTCCATATAAGCCACGTCTCCCAATGCATAAATATTGTCGAAACGCTTCAGTTTATTGTATCGATCCACAATATACCTGTTTTTGAAAACATCCTCAGGCTCCAGACCATCAATAACATTACCGGTAACGCCGGCTGCCCAAATAACATTCTTTGTAGGAATTCGCTCACCAGTATTCAATACGGCTTCATTTCCATCATACGACACCAGCAAGGTTTCAGTTTTCACAATAACACTCATTTGTTCAAGATACTTTCTGGAAGCAATTCTTGACTCTTCGCTCATATTATTCAGGGTATACTTACTTCCTTCTAACAGAATGATGTTGAACTTTGAAAAATCAATATTATGGTAATCTTTAGGCAATACATCTTTTTTTAATTCAGCAAAAGCCCCTGAAAGCTCAACTCCGGTAGGCCCGCCTCCGACAATGACAATATTCATCCAGGCTTGTTTTTCCTCCGGACGTGCAAATATCTCTTTTTCAAAACTAAATAAGATTTTATTCCGAATATCAATAGACTCCTGTGTGGTTTTCATGGAAAATGCGTTTTCACTCATTTCCTTGTTTCCAAAAAAATTAGTTTTACAGCCTGTAGCTATTATCAAGTGATCGTAAGTTATGCTACGGTCGTAGGCAGTCATTATTCTCTTTTCGTTTGGGTATATCTTGGTTATATCCGCCATCCGAAAGTCTACATTTTTGCTTTTCTGAAAAATTTTCCGAAACGGAAACGAAATACTGGATGGTTCAAGTCGACCGCTGGCCACCTGATAAAATAAAGGCTGGAACTGGTGATGATTTTGTTTGTCAACCAAAATTACCCTTAAATCTGCTTTCATAAGTGTTCTAGCCAACTGCAAGCCGGCAAAACCACCACCAACAATTACAACCTTATCTCCTTTGTTAATACCTAAATTACTCATTCTTGTATTTTTTTATTAATTTCGAAACACGTTATATTCTAACAAAAGAAATAGAAAATTGTTGACAAATAAGGAAATTTTTCTTTAATAAAGGCTAAAGACACATCTATAAGACTAATTACCAGCGGAGTAAAAGAATCAAATATTATTAGAATATTATCTTTATCTTTGCAGTTAAATAGTAGGTCGGTTTGTCGCTTTTCCCTTGTGGAATGGAGGAAAGTCCGGGCAACGCAGAGCGCCATATTTCCTAACGGGAAGCTGTTTGTGAGAGCAGAGTAGCGTAACAGAGAAAAACCGCTCCGATTCGTCGGAGTAAGGGTGAAAAGGTGAGGTAAGAGCTCACCGGATTTCGTGGTAACACGGGATGCCGTACGTCTTATGGGTTGCAAGATCACGTATACCGACGCATGTAGGGTTGCTCGCCCGATGTCGGGGGGTAGATCGCTAAAGGCAAGTGGTGACATTTGTTCGAGATAAATGACAGACACTTTGTGCAAGCAAAGAACAGAACCCGGCTTACAGACCTGCTATTTTTTTATGAAATCCTTATTTCTATAATATCAACCTTGCGTTATGTCGAAACTAATTGATTTTTTAACCAGAATCCATGATTTTGTTCTGAACGACATTTGGCGAATAACCGAGCATGAGTTATCACGCACCCGGCGTGTATGTTACCGGTTAGTAAAAATAATCTATCTGGCTATCAGGGGGTTTATTGCAGAAAAACTAAATATCAGGGCTTCGGCACTCACCTACTCCATTCTATTTGCAATAATTCCATTATTTGCACTCATCATTGCCATTGGAAAAGGCTTTGGTGTGGAAAAAATGATTGAAGATTCACTTCAGGGTACTTTTATCGGACAATCGAATATGACGTCAACCGTCATGGGATTCGTAGAGCGCTATCTTGAAACAACTCAACAGGGAGTCTTTATCGGGATTGGCATTGCTATTTTGTTTTGGTCGGTAATGAACTTCTTCGTGCAGGTTGAAAGTGCCTTTAACTCGATATGGCAGGTAAAAAAATTACGCTCTCCAATCAGCCAGTTTACAACCTACTTCTCATCTATACTTATAATACCATTATTAATCGTTTTTTCAAGTGGCCTTTCCATTTATGTAAGTTCTGCCGTATCGCAAACCTATATCTATCAAGTCTTAAGCCCGGTATTGCGGCTTGGAGTAAAGTTTATACCTTTTTTTATAAATTGGTTTGTATTTACAATTCTATATATTGTGATTCCGAACACTCGTGTACGGTTTAAAAATGCTTTGGTAGCCGGAATTATCGCAGGTAGTGCATTTCAAATATTTCAAATGCTCTATATCAATGGGCAGGTATATTTGTCGCGTTTTAACGTGGTTTACGGTAGTTTTGCAGCAATACCATTGCTCTTGTTGTGGATTCAGATATCGTGCCTTATAGTGTTGCTGGGAGCTGAAATTTCGTATGTTTCTCAAAACATTCAAAACTTCGAATACGAGCGGGATGCAAAAAATATCAGTACACGATATAAGAACTTCCTGACATTATTCATAACACATATCATTGTCAAGCAATTCGAGAATCAACTTCCCCCACTCTCTGCTGAGAAAATTGCTTTAAATTATAAATTACCTATCCGAATTGTGAATGAGTTAATTATGAAACTGGTAGATGTTTCAATATTGATTGAAATCAGTTCTGAAAATTCAAAAAACAAAACCTACCAACCGGCGCTTGACATTAATCAATTAACTGTGAACTTGCTATTTACAAAACTAGAAACTCATGGTTCGGAAATGTTTTTAAGCAATAAAAATGAAATGCTGGATTTGTTTTGGCAAAAAACGCTGGAAATAAAGCAACAATCAGAAATACAAAATGCTCAACTTCTGGTAAAAGACATATAAAAAAAGCCGCTTCCATTTTTGGAAGCGGCTTTTTTTTTTGAGCCTCTTGTCGGATTCGAACCAACGACCCCGAGATTACAAATCACGTGCTCTGGCCAACTGAGCTAAAGAGGCAAGTGGATAAGCCCCCTACATCGCACCGCTACAACCTAATACCCTTGCTGCGGTCAAGCCCTGGGGGAGTTCAAAGGGAGCTGGTCGTGTAGGACTTATCCGACGACAAAAGTAGTACTTTTTGCTGAATTCACAAGGCCTTCGCAAAATATTTTTTTATGAAACCCTCTACAATTCTCATTTCCAGAAATCTATTAGCTAAAAATAATTTGAAAATAAAAAACCGGAACTGTAAAAGTACCGGTTTGAAGTATGAAATGCGAATATTATGGCAGATAAAAGCAAGGAATCATACTTGCATTTGATATTATTTTATTGAAATAGTCTGAGTAAACTCTATATTGTCGATACAAACATAAGACGGAGCCATTAAATCACTTGAAGCAAAAGTGAACGAAACTAGGTCCACTTCACCAAGTGCACTTAGATCAACCTTATTCCAAGTTTTAGATAAAATGGTTTTGCCATTGCGGAAATCAGCTAAGTAATACTCAACTTTAGATTTTTTACTCTTGTCTAAATAGCCAGTAATTATAACCTTGAACCAGCTTCCCTCTTTAAAACTCTTCATATACAGATAAGCATAGGTAGAGTTTGTAAGCATAATGCTTTTAATACTGAATTTACCATTAGCATCAGCAGGACATACAAAAGATGCGGAATCATAAACCAGACCAAATTGTTTTGAATTTAATGCCCCAGCGCCTGCCATTACACTATATTGGTTTAAAAAACCAGCTGTTGCAGTATCTGCCTTAGCAGAACAAGCAAAGCCAGTCCACGAATTCCATTCAGCTGTATATGTATTTTTGAATGAAGCAACTTCAGCTGTGAACGAACCATTGTAATTAGTTATAAGTGAGTCGCCTCCCCACAATGCAAAATAAGGATTTTCGACTTTTTCAGATATCCCTGATTTATCAGAACCATTCCAGATACTGTCAGAATTCAACTTTACATTTTCAAAATCGACAAGAGTAGTCTGAGTTTCATCTGTTTGACATGAAGTAAAAAAAAGTGCAATTAAAGTAACCGAAAGTAAAAATTTAAATGTTCTCATTTTTTTATTTTATTGATTATTAAATAGATAAATTCAACTGAACGAAAATAAATACGTCAATGCCCAAATCAGTTTAATAACAACAATAAAAAAAGAAGAATATGTACGCACGAAGTGTCCAGACTCTTTTTGCTATTAATCCCGAGAGCAAAAAACATAAATGTTGAAACTGGCAGGTCTTCTGACTTACTCCCGTTTTTGAACGCCTTCCCATTTTTAATTGACAATTGACAGTTGACAATCGACAGTCGAGAAAAAACTCAGTTGTCTGTTGTACGCCGTCTGTTGTCTGAAACAGTGGCAAAAGTGTTGTTCAAAACGTTTTAAATGGAGTCTACAGCAGCGGGTACTGTTCCGGAATTTGACCGGATTCCCTTTTATCGAAGCAATGAAAATTGTTTCGATACCAAAATCGGTTGCAAAAGTACATAAAATTATTATTATCTATCGTTTGTTTGATTACAAAAGTTGATTAAGTCTTATATATGACTGATATTGTGAATTTTAAACGGAAAAATGATTATCATTTATAGAAATAATAACTGATTGCATCTAATTTAATTTTTAGGCATAAAAATTGCATTATACTTAAAATTAAAAATATCTACAATATTCAAAGTAAAATTTAATAAATAAAAAGCGTATGAAAAAAATCATTTTATTATTTGCAATCGCATTATTCGTAGTGGCATGCGAGGATTCTGTTCCAGAATCTCTATCTACAAAACAAATTATTAATATCACAGTAAATAAAGGTGATTGGGTTGAATCTACTGATATAGACGGATTAAACAGGTCTTACTCTTGCCATGTTTCAATGCCTGAAATAAATTCAACCATATTCAATAAAGGTTCTGTTATTGCATATTATTATAACGGCAATGCCCAACAACAATTACCCTATGTTCGTCATTATCAAAATACAGCCGGAGATTATTGGACGCAAACAGTTGATTTTGATTATACCAAAGGTGGTATAGACGTATATGTAACCAGCTCTGATTTTGCAGCAATCAGTCCGGATGGTATGGATTTTCGGGTAGTATTAATGTGGTAATTGGCTTTTACGACTCAAAATAAGGTGTTTGAATTCATTTTCAAACACCTTATTTTTTTATTCATTTCTTTTTCGGTAAAATAAACGTAATTTTGAGGCGAAAAATCAGGAAACATGAATCAGGAAACAAAACAATTTATTTTAGAAAATATTGATGCCAATATACATCAACTAAGCCTTCAATCGGCTCGCTTCCCTTTAGTTGATATGCCATTGGCTATTCGCCAAATCAATGGAAAACAGAAAATAAAAGCCAAAGTTCCACTGTTTTATAACACTGATGAGATTTTATATCCCGTTCAGCTCTCTTTGGAGCAATCATCCTCTGAATCAACAGCTAATTATAAATCAAGCCTTTGCGAAGGCAATACACTTGTCGACATTACAGGCGGATTCGGAGTAGATTGTTGCTTTATGTCCGAACGGTTTAAACAAGCCATTTATATTGAACGACAGGAAGAACTTTGCAAACTCGCTTCACACAATTTCAAAGCACTTAACAAACTGCATATCCGGGTGATTCATGCCGAAACTGAAAATTATTTAACAAAGATGGAGCATGCCGACTGGGTTTTTATCGATCCGGCACGGAGGAGTTCCAGCGGAAAAAAAGTGGTGTTGCTATCCGATTGTGAGCCGGATATTTCGACATTATCAACACTCCTACTCCAGAAAGCAACCCGTGTGATGATAAAACTGTCGCCCATGATGGACATTACGGCTGCTATAAATGAATTACCAAATACGAATGAAATACATATTATAAGTGTTGATAATGAATGCAAAGAGGTATTGTTGCTTCTTGATCAGGAAAAACATACCGATCAAAAAATAAGGACAATAAACTTTGGAAAAAACAATAAAACCGAAGTGTTTGAATTTTATCAGGAAGAAGAAGCCGAAGCTCAAATTAAATATGCTACAACAGCCGAAAAATACCTGTACGAACCCAATGCCTCTATTATGAAAAGCGGAGCATTTAAACTTATTGCAAAACAATTCGGCTTACATAAACTACATAAAAATACGCACTTATACACCTCAGTTAAACTATCACTTGATTTTCCGGGAAGGATATTTAAAGTCCAAAACCAATGGGCTAACTCCAAAAAAGAATTAAAAGAGTTGACTGAAAAGAATCCCAAAGCAAATATAAGTACACGTAATTACCCACTTTCTGTCGATGAACTGCGAAAAAAACTAAAGATTAAAGATGGTGGAGAAGTATATTTATTGGGCTGTACAGTGGGTGTTGATCAAAAGGTAATAATTGAGTGTATAAAACTTTAATCAAAAACCTAATGAAAAGCTCACCGATGACCGGTTCATATCACCATTATAAAAAAGTCCGGTTGGATAATAATTTAAAGCTAATTTTGCACTAAATATTGCCAGAAAACGGATTTTGGTTCCTACGGTCCACCCCCACTGGCCGGCTCGTATGTCAGAGTAAGGGCTTCCATTCAATGCAGACGAGAAAATCAATTCATAATTCGGACCGGTATATACTTTTACTCCGTGAAAAAAAGTTTTTTTTATGTCGTAGCCCACTATAAAAGGGAAAGATAAGGAACGGGTTCTCAAAATAGCATCATTATTGCTTAATGAAAAGGCTCCATCCGAATAAATCTTATACTTACTCCAATTTAAATTAGCTCCAATTTGCCAGGATAACTTCGGAATAGCTTCAAACTTCTTTCCATAAGCTGTGCCCACCCTAAAATTACTCCAACGATAATCATTGGTGCGATTTACATCCCAACCTATATTTATATTCTTGACCAGCTGCCATCCAACAGCATTTTTAGCCTGAACCTGGCCTGAATAGCTTAAAGTAAGGGCGGCAATAAGCAATACTATTATTTTCTTATTCATTTTTAGCGGAATTATTTGTTTCGCATCATCAATCATATTTTATGCCAAAACAAATAAAATGGTTGTTCTGATTGCTTTTTTAATATTTAAACATAAAGAGTACAAACCAATATTTAAGCCTGAAGTAACTTCAATTGAACGCGCTTCCGAACCACATCCACTTCCATTACCCTTACTTTCACGTGTTGATGCACCGAAACCACTTCGGCCGGATTGCTGATATATCTGTCGGCCATTTGGGAAACATGAACCAATCCGTTTTCTTTAATGCCTATATCCACAAAAGCCCCGAAGTTAGTGATATTGGTAACAATTCCGGGCAATTCCATACCTGTTCGCAAGTCGGAAATCGTTTTCACGTTGACATCAAATTCAAAAACCTTGATACCACTTCGCGGATCTCGTCCGGGTTTTTCAAGCTCCTGCAAAATATCATTTAAAGTGGGTAATCCGACCGTTGGTGTTATATATTTTTGTAAATCAACACTTTTCTTTAATTCTTTATTTTGAATCAATTCTTTTACATCTACTTTCAAGTCCTTGGCCATACTTTCAACAATGCCATAACTCTCGGGGTGAACGGCCGAATTATCCAGAATATATTCAGCATCCGGAATACGAAGGAATCCCGCACACTGTTCAAAGGTTTTTGCACCCATTTTTGGCACTTTCATGAGGTGTTTGCGGCTTTTGAAGGCTCCATTTTCCGCCCGGAAATCAACAATATTCTGAGCCAACTGCGGACCAAGTCCGGAAATATAAGTCAACAAATGCTTGCTGGCGGTGTTCAGGTTCACTCCCACCTTATTCACTGCATTTTCCACCGTTTGATCCAATGCTTTTTTCAATTGCGACTGGTCCACATCATGCTGATATTGACCAACTCCAATAGATTTCGGATCAATTTTTACGAGTTCTGCTAATGGATCCATCAGTCTCCGGCCAATAGAAACTGCCCCACGAACCGTTACATCATAATCCGGAAATTCATCCCGGGCAATTTTGGATGCAGAATAGATAGAAGCACCGTTTTCACTTACTACAAATAGTTTTACTTCCCGGTCAAATCGGGTATTTTGAATAAATTGTTCTGTCTCGCGGCCTGCAGTTCCATTACCAATAGCTACAGCCTGAATATCGTAGGCCTCCACCATTTTTTGCACCTTACGCATTGCTTGCGAAGTCTCATTTACAGGAGGATGCGGGTAAATAGTTTCATTATGCAGCAAATTTCCCTGTGCATCAAGGCAAACCACTTTGCAACCGGTTCTGAAACCCGGATCAATACCCAAAACACGCTTTTGTCCCAGTGGAGGCGACAACAAAAGTTGCCGTAGATTCTCCGCGAATACGCGGATAGCTTCGATGTCAGCTTTTGCCTTACTTTCTGAGGCAAATTCGGTTTCAATACTTGGTTTCAACAAACGTTTATAAGCATCTGTTACTGCATCAGCCACTTGTTTAGACGATTCAGTTTCACCTTTTACAAATATCCTATCCAGTTTTTCCAGACAGTGGTCATCTTCCGGTGAAATATTCACCCTTAAAAATCCTTCTGCTTCTCCACGACGCATTGCCAACAACCTGTGCGACGAGCAACGAGCCAGTTTTTCGCTCATATCAAAATAATCCCTGTATTTCTGGGCTTCTTCCTCTTTTCCTTTGATCAATTTTGACGAAATAATAGCTTCGCGCGCAAAAATCATACGGATAGAATTACGAGCCGCCTCACTTTCATTAATCCACTCGGCCATTATATCACGAGCCCCGGCCAATGCATTGTCCACGTTTTCAACCTTATCTTTTACAAATTGTTGCGCCATACGCTCCACATCATTGGATTGTTGCTTCATCAGCATCTTGGCCAGCGGTTCCAGCCCTTTCTCACGGGCAATTTCAGCACGCGTACGGCGTTTAGGCTTATACGGCAGGTAAATATCTTCGAGTTCAGTTATGTTCCAGCAATTATCAATCCTCGACTTCAGTTCATCGGTAAGTTTATCCTGATCTTCAATCGATTTTAAAACAGCCAGCTTACGTTTAGCCAACTCACACAGCTTGTCGTATTGGTCTTTCGTATCGCCCAATTGCACTTCATCCATACCGCCAGTCATTTCCTTGCGGTAGCGGCTTATAAAAGGAATTGTGGCGCCTTCTTCAAATAGCTGAATGACATTACGGATTTGTTTTTCAGAAAGAATTAATGCAGAAGCAATTAGCGAAATAAATTTGGCCGGAATAGTTTTATTTTCGGTAGACATATTATAATAGTTTTTAATAATGAACCACAATAGAAACAATAGAAATAATTTATTCCTATTGTGCCTATTGTGGTTTAAAAAATCAATGCAAAATCTTAAATATCAATTCTTTCATCAAATCGCCCTCTTCGGTGCTCGGGTTATCAATTCCTTTATAGCGCGCATCGGTTTCGCGGATAAATGAAATGATATTCATCGTTTTCCAGGCTCCAAAGCTTTGGGCTGCTTTTTGATAATCTTTTACAAAATAAGGGTTTATCTTGAGTTCTGAGGCAACAGCACCCTGACTTTTATCTGATAAATAATGATAAATCATCAGGTCACTAAAGAACTTGAAGAGTTGAGACAATACTAAAACTAATGGATTAGCTTTCTTATTTTCAGAAAAATAGCGAATAATCCGGTTTGCTTTAAGCACATCTTTATTAATTAACGCTGCCTGCAATTCGAATACATTGAAGTCCTTGCTGATTCCAATATTTTTTTCCACCAATTCTGGTGTAATTCTTGGTATATCAGCTGGTTTTGTCAGAACCAGTTTATCCAGCTCATTCACCAATTTACTCAAATCTGTGCCCAGAAATTCGGCGAGCATGGCTACTGCTTTGTCGTCAATACCCACATTTTTCGATTTGCAATACTTTGAAATCCAGGATGCAACTTCATAATCGCGCAGTTTCACCGATTCGTAAACCGTGGCCACCTTTCCAATTTCCTGAAACCACTTTTTGCGTTTATCAGGCGTTCCATATTTATAACAAAGTACTAATATAGTGGATTTTAATGGATTTGAAAGATAATGAATAATATTATCCCATTCTTTGATAATTTGCGCTTCTTTAACTATCAACACCTGATAACCACCCATCATCGGGTAGCGTTTGGCTGCATTAATTACCGTATAAATATCGACATCTTTACCATAAAGAATGGTCTGATCAAATTCTTTCGCAGCATCATCAAGCGCATGCTTTTGAATAAAATCTGATATAACATCAATATAATAAGGCTCTTCGCCCATTAAAAAATATACGGGAGCAAATTTTTTTAGTCGTAAATCAGATACAATCTGATCGTATGTAAATTCTTGTTTAGCCACAGTTTAGCTTTTATGGACATGTCTCGACTTGTCCGTGCAGTTATCAGTCAATAAAACTATTCGAATCGTAAATGCCTTATAGTCTTACTATTATTAATTAATGAAGATAATGATTTTACTCCAATTTTTATATGCTCTTCAACAAAACTGGCGGTCACCCTTTTATCACTTTCAGTTGTTTTAATTCCATCTTCATGCAAAGGCATGTCAGAAACCAGCAACAAAGCTCCAATTGGAATTCTATTGTAAAACCCAACGGAAAAAAGTGTAGCCGTTTCCATATCAATAGCCAAAGCATGAGATGCACGAAGGTACTCTTTGAATTTTTCGTCATGCTCCCATACCCGACGGTTGGTTGTGTAAACAGTTCCTGTCCAGTAATCTTTACCTATATCACGAATGTTTGACGAAACAGCACGTTGAAGGTTAAATGCCGGTAAAGCAGGTATTTCAGGTGGAAAATAATCATTCGAAGTTCCTTCACCCCGAATTGCCGCACTTGGTAAAATATAATCACCCAATTTATTTTTGTCTTTTAAACCACCACATTTTCCCAAAAATAAAACAGCTTTTGGATGAACAGCCGACAGAATATCCATAATAACAGCAGCGTTTGGACTACCCATACCAAAGTTGATAATAGTGATACCATTAGCCGATGCATTTGGCATATTTCCGTCCCTTCCAAACACCGGAACATTGTACCATTCGGCAAAAAGCTCTACATAATGATTAAAATTGGTAAGTAATATATAATCAGTGAATTCATCCAGAGGTCGTTTTGTATAGCGGGGAAGCCAGTTCTCAACGATTTCTTTTTTTGTTTTCATAACTATCGATATTATAGTTTGTTTTTGTAACTTCGCAATATATTTGAACGCAAATTGCCCAAATCAACGCAAATAAGAATTAAATTTACACAAGACATACCAAGTCTTTTGATTTGTGTAAATTTGCGTTATTTCCGTTCAATATAAAAAAAGTGGAAACAAAAATACTAAAAAATGTCGCAATTAAATCTCCCCGAGTATAATTTTCGAATAAAAAAACAAAACGAAAAATTATTCATTTTTGATACACAACGTAAACGATACGTGTCGCTTACACCCGAAGAATGGGTTCGCCAGCACTTCATCCGCTTTTTGATTGAGGTTAAAGGTTATCCTGCGGCATTGCTGGCAGTTGAAAAACAACTGAATATGAATGGAATGAAAAAACGTTGCGATGCCATATTGTATGATAGCGATGCTAAACCAATTCTGATTATCGAACTGAAAGCCCAAACGGTACCAATCTCACAAGCAACTTTTGATCAGGTAGCCGTTTACAATGCTAAATTGAAAGTCGATTTCTTTATGATTTCCAACGGAATTGAACACTTTTGTTGCAAAGTGAACACCGAAACTGCCCGGTATGAGTTCTTCCCTGAAATTCCGCATTTTTCACAAATAACTATGTAATTCGATATAAAATCCAGTTTATCAGTAAATTAGATTTATTTCAAACAAGTTAACTCTCATTTTCGTTTTTGAGAATTGAAATTATTTCGTCATTTTTAATTGTAAATAATACACTTATAAATCAAGACATAACACTCTAGAAATAAAGAATATAAGACACTTATTGAATTTAACCAAAAGTTAAACTTTCATGCCAAATCAAATATTTAACCCAAAAATATCAATTTATATGTTTTAAAACATGTATTTTTGCATCGTCAATCAAAGATAATTTGATATGACAAATCTAATACAAAGCAATACCCGTAAAAAATCACACGGGGATTCTTTGTATTTTTTTATTTTAGAGAATATAACAATAAAGTTTTATTTAAATTTTTAGGTTATGAAAAAGATTTTTGTTTTAGTTATGGTATTAGTTGCAAGTGCAGCTCATACATTCGCGATTAATCCTAGTGATTACAACGCATTTTACAAGTTGGATAACAAAGTGGCCTACACTGCCTTGATCGGATATATAGATGCAGACCGCGAACAAGCTGCTTTCTTACAACATGTATTTAAGGTTACGGCCGAAGAAATGAAAGTTGCCGTTTTGAAAGGCAATGAAACAGCCGCAGAAAACGTACTGAAGTACAATTTAAGCAATACAAAGTGTATTCTGTCTGAAGAACAATACAGAAAGTACCTGGTATTCGTAAATGTGTATTTAAACAACGAAAACAACTTCGTTTTGCTCACCGAGAACAAATAACGAAGGAATAAGTATTAGAAAAAAGAATGTGTATTATAAAAGTTAAGGTTATGAAACGAGTCCCGTTTTTACGGGCGAGTTCCATACGACAACTCTAAAAAATTATTAACGTATGAAAAAGATTTTAGTTACAATAATGGTTTTGGTTGCCGGAGCAACTTCTACCTATGCTATCAATCCGGTTGATTACGAAGTATTTTACAAATTGAACGACAATTCAACTTTTAAAGGATTGGTTCGATATCTGAATGCCGACAGCGAACAAGCTGAAAGTTTGAAATATGTTTTTTCTGTTGCCGGAAATAAAATGGAAGCAGCATTAAAATCTGAAAATGAGACTGCTGCTGAAAAAGCAATGAATTTTAATCTGGGAAATGCCAAAAACATTCTGACAGATTACCAATACAAAAAGTATTTGACAATTATCAACTTAACGGTAAACAACAAATACAATGAAGTTTTACTGACCGAAAAATAAATTTGAATAGTTTACAACAAAAACAAAAGGTGCGTCGACTGGCGCACCTTTCTTTATTTATGATTTGCGATTATTGACATATACAATCGTTTTCTCACTCTTCAATTCCCGCAAGGCATCGGTTGCAATCCATCGTGCAGATTTTGAATTTTGAATCAAAATCATTTCTCCAATTTCTATCGCCTTTAATCGCAAGGCTTCATTTCGCTTTCCAATCTGACGCAATGCCCAATTTACAGCTTTTCGTACAAAATTACGATCATCACCAGCTTCGCGTTTTATAAATTCAAAAAATAGGTAAAACTCTTTATCTTCTACATTTTTCAGATGCAATGCCACTTCGCACATTAAAACAAACGATGCTCGTTTTACAAACTCTTCATTTCGAATAGAATACTCTTCAATTTTTTTAAAAACAAAAGGTGTTTTTACGAATAAATTACAACACTGATCGCAAATATCCCACGAATTAAAGTCTCCCACCCAACTATCAAACTGGTTTTCTGAAACTAATTCAGGTTTATCAATCATCGTCGCTAACAAACGGGCTTCATGAATCTCCGTTTTCCAAAGTTCAAGGGCTAGCTCATGATTTTTGCCAATGCTTTTAGCCAATTGCCTTATCAGTGGTACTTTTACGCCCAATGCTTTATCATCTTTTATTCCAAAATACGATAGTTTGGCAAAATGCTCAGGGGTTGACAACGCTTTTAATTCTATGATTGCCTCTTGTACTGTCATTTCAAAGTAGAATTACTAAATAATATCATATTGGATAGCCGGCTTTGTGTTTCCCGGCCAAAATTAGTCAATAAAATACTATCAGATTTACCGATAGAAAAACAAGATGGATTTTGAATAAAATCAGTTACAGGAAGTAAATGATACTGATAAACTCCATCCAAGACACCCCTATAGACATAAACAGGAAGAAATGAAGTATTGATCACACTCTTTGTTTTGGAACTTATATCAACTTTAACCATAATACCACCATTTGTATTCACCTTTCTCTGATTAGAAATGAAGTTTCCCAAAGAGTAATATACCGGAACCACCATACTGTCTTTACCATAAAGCACTTCTGCATTTTGAACAACGTGCGGATGCGAACCAATAATCAAATTAATACCCTGATCCACAAAAAAGTGAGCTAATCCTTGCTGAATTTCATTGGAATGGAGCTCATATTCAGTCCCCCAATGAATTGTCATGATTTTTAAATCAGCACCAAGTTCATCCGCTTTATGAATATCATTAATAATTTGCTGTGAATCAATATAGTTCACAATATTCGGTTTTGAAACTACATATTGATTTGTTCCATAGGTATAATTCAGAAAAGCAAGCTTCACACCTTTTGAGTCAATAATCAATGGATAAATTGTATCTCTTTGATTTTTATCAATATAACTCCCTGCATAAAACATATTTCGCTTTTCAAGCTGACGAATAGTTCGTTCCAGACCGGATTTGCCACGATCAAGTATATGATTATTAGCGGTTAAGAGTATATCATAACCGGCATTTTTAAGACCATCAAGTAAAGCATCGGGGGTAGAAAAGCTGGGATAACCACTATAAGGCTTGCCGGCTATGGGAACTTCGAGGTTAGCTATAGCCAAATCGGCACTTTCGATATGCTTTTTTACGTATTGAAAGCAAATGTCGTAGTTATATTTTTTTGTTTGGGAATTGTAGGCAGCCTTAAATTGAGGTGTATGCCCCATAATATCGCCCGCAAAAATAAGCGTAATTAAATCATCTTCGGGCAGAAGCGATACATTCATGTTACTGTCTTGCAGAAAACTGCAAAACAGAAACAAAAATGCAAGTAATAGCAGGTATTTCTTCATAAAGCTTAGAAACAAGGCATTTACCGAACAAAAATACATAATTTGTCAACAAAACACGCTATTTCAACAAGATAAAAGAAATTCCCTAATTCTCAGGGCTAATTTTGAAGCTAAACTTCCAATGCCCCTATTATCTCAGATACGAATTTATATCCATGTCTGTCCAGATAATCATTTATTCCATCAACAACTTTTACAGAAACTGTCGGATCTATAAAGTTAGCAGTTCCTATTTGTATAGCCGAAGCACCTGCCAGCATGAACTCAATAGCATCGGCAGCGTTCATAATTCCACCCAAACCAATCACCGGAATCTTAACAGCCTTAGCAACCTGCCACACCATTCTGAGTGCAATTGGTTTCACTGCCGGACCTGAAAGTCCACCGGTAATAGTTGACAAAATGGGTCGTCTTTTCTCCGCATCGATTGCCATACCAAGTAAGGTATTAATTAGCGATACAGAATCGGCTCCTTCAGCCTCAACAGCCAGTGCAATCTCCGAAATATCGGTAACATTTGGCGAAAGCTTGACTATCAACTCATTTTTATACACTCTTCGCACAGATTTAACTACTTGACTAGCAGACAAACAGCTCGTTCCGAAAGCCATTCCACCCTCTTTTACGTTAGGACAGGATATGTTTAATTCGATTGCAGGTATTTTTTCGAGTGAATTTAACTTCTCAGCGGTAATAACATAGTCTTCTATCGTCGATCCGGACACATTCACAATTATATTTGTATCGATGTCCTTTACAGTTGGATAAATATGGTCTATAAAGTAGTCTACGCCCTTATTCTGCAGTCCTACAGCGTTTAACATGCCTGATGGCGTTTCAGCCATACGTGGATAAGGATTACCCTGACGACTGAGAAGCGTAGTTCCTTTCACAAAGATACCACCAATTCGCGATAAGTCCATAAAGTCTGAAAACTCCGGCCCATAGCCGAATGTGCCCGATGCCGTCATCACGGGATTTTTCAGTTGTAATTTGCCAATATTGATATTTAAATTTGCCATTTCAGCTTTGTAATATTAAAAACAGGTCCTTCAGTACATACACACAAATGCCCTTCGGTTGTGTCAGTCACACAACATAAACAGGCTCCAATTCCACAGGCCATTGTATTCTCTAATGAGACTTCGCAATTCGCCTTAGTTTGCGAGGCATAAGCTGCCACAGCCTTCATCATGGGCGTTGGTCCGCAAGTATAAATATAATCGAAATTTGAGCCTTTTAAAAGCGAATGCTGGGTTACAAATCCGCGCTCTCCATGTGTACCATCTTCAGTTGTGGTATACACATTTCCGAAACGCTCGAATTCACAAAGCTGCAATAAATTGTCTTTGGAACGACCTCCGAGTACAAAGTTACAACTATAGCCACGTTCCTTCAAGTACGCACCCCAGAACAATAGTGGGGCTATTCCGACTCCACCGCCTACTAAAAGGATCTTAGCATCTTTGTTTTCGGGCAATGTAAAGCTATTTCCAAGTGGAAATACCAGATTACAGACATCTCCGGCTTTTAACTCGCACATTTTGCGTGTACCATCACCTACAATCTGAATCAACAACCAAAGCTCATTCGCTTCATAGTCAACATAATTAATGGAAATAGGACGACGCAGAAAGGTCGTAGGGGAATTATCGACACGCACTTCGGCAAATTGCCCCGGAAGCATTTCGGGGAGCTTATCAGGCGATGTCAGAATTAATAGGGAATATTGATTGTTCAGAGCTTCATTTTTCTTTACAACCAAATCGAGCATGAATTTCTTCATCAAGGATATTATATTATGTACCAACCATTTATAAAGATTAATACAGGTAAAAAAATACGAATTAAATCGGCTGCAAAATTACGAAAATATCCCCACTCGGACAAGTTTATGCATGCGTAAGTCTGTAAATAATTGCAAATGGTTAATGCCGTTGCAGTCAGTACACCTGTTTAGAGGAAACAAGTAAAAATAAGCTCAATGGGACAACCTTACCTAAGACAGTCAAGATCGAAATTTCATTATAGTATTCATGCAAATGATATAAAAAACCTGGATAAATTATAGAAATTCCGTACTCTCTTCTGAGTAAACCAGAAAATTTTTACCCGAAAGTAGATAAATAAATAATGTGAGATTTAAATTTCCTGTTATTGAAATTCCTGAAAAGTATTATCGGTATAATAAACAATAATTTTCCGAACAGTCTTTGAACCTTGTTCTATTTGTGGAATAAAGGGTGGCCGAGCCTGTTCTTGGGTGGCCTGAGCAGGAATTTCGGGTACGACCGCCGCTTTATGCTGAATGGTAGAAAAAGTAGAATCACTTTTTTCATCATTTTTTTGCTCTGAACTAATTGATTTAGTGGAACTTTCATCTATCGAATCGAATAATGTGGGCGCCTGAGATTGCTTTGAAGCTCTTTCAATCGGCCCTTGACCCATTATAAGCCATTCTGGACTAATAGTAGGGAACCGATTCAGGATACTTTGCAACACTGACAGACTCGGATTATTTCTTCCATTCAAAATATGGGATAGAGTGGATCCCTGGATATTAATTGCAGCTGCAAATACAGCAGAATTCATTCCTTCCAGTTGCATAACCTTTTCAATTCTTTCTTTTTCAGCCATAATACACAATATTAATGTGAAGTGTACATTTCTAATTACGATACAAATATATGTGAAATACTTTACATTTGCAAATCAATCACAAAAGTAACATTACACATTTATACATTTACATGTGTAATGTCATACAAATATAGAGTAAAGCCAGTAAATTATATCTATAATACTAATAAATAAAGCTTATAAGCCAAATAAATAATGTCTTTATTTAATTAAAGTAATATATAATATAACACTGCATATTACTGCTAATAATAAGATAGTTATATATAAAACATTAATTTAAATAGTGTTATATGGCTTATTTATTACTAATGTAAACTATAATGTAAATATAATTATTAGATATTTAAACTATATTACTGATATATAGAACTATATGTGTAAATAATAAACATATTAATAGGAATACATATCTAATGTTCACTATTCTAAATATAATACAACTGTAAATAATTTCTTATTACTTTTGTGATATTTCTAAAATATCTGTTAGTTTATTTTTGTAATATCTATTATTATTTTTGTGAATATCATGATATATTACAAAAGTGAATATCAATTTGCTTGTATTTTTGTAATTACAGGCTGTGGAGTTTAATAGGTAGTAAAACAAAGAACCTCCTATTCGATCGAAGATTCAATTGCACTACAAGTAATTTATTCAAAATTACATTGAGTATTTTCAATTTTGAAAGGAATGGAAATTATGGAAAGTGAAGTGGTCTTGTCTAACCTATTTTAGAGTAATAAGCAGATTAAACCAGTCGAAATCTGAGTAGAAATCACTTGAAACTTAGATTGTATAAATTTTATAACACTAAAATTACATCTAACTATCAATATACCTGTCAGTTACACAAAATAAAAGCTCATGAGAATTAAATATTTAATCATCCCTGGCACTTTGTACGTAAAAATTGAATTCTGAAGCAAAAAAAAGAGTTCGAAAATAAATTCGAACTCTTTGTAATATTTTGAAATGTATAAATTAATCCTCTGATACCGGAGCAACACCTGCCAGTTCCTGATCGACTAAAATACGACCGCAATATTCGCAAACGATAATTTTCTTACGAGTACGAATATCAAGTTGACGTTGTGCCGGGATTTTATTAAAACAACCACCGCAAGCATCACGTTGCACATAAACAACTGCCAACCCATTGCGGGCATTCTTGCGAATACGTTTAAAGGCAGTCACCAAACGCGGCTCAATCATTGACTCAATTTCTTTAGCGTGCTCACGAAGTTTTTCTTCCTCTTGTTTAGTTTCCGAAACGATTTCGTTCAACTCACCTTTCTTTTGATCCAGGTCAAGTTTACGCTCAGCCAATTGTTCTGCCGAAATTTTTTGTTCGTTTTGCTTTGTTTCCAGAGCAGCTGTAAATTCACGGATACGTTTTTCGCAAAGTTCAATTTCTAATGACTGGAATTCGATTTCTTTAGAAAGGTTATCGTATTCACGGTTATTGCGTACGTTATCTTGTTGCTCTTTGTATTTTGCAATTTTCATACGAGATTCTTCAATCTCAATTTTCTTGCTGGCAATAGTGGCAATAATATCAGCAATTTCAGTTTCGAAATTTTCCATACGGGTAGTTAAGCCGATAATTTCATCTTCTAAATCCTGTACTTCCAACGGAAGCTCACCACGTAAAATTTTAATTTCGTCTATTTGGGAAACCGCTTTTTGAAGCTCATAAAGCGCTTTTAGTTTTTCCTCAACGGTAATTTCTTTTTCTGCTTTTAATTCTGTAGCCATATTGATTACAAATAGTTTATGGGGTTGGTTTTACTGTCTGAAATTTGGACTGCAAATGTAGGCATTTTTTTTGTAATTATCTCATAAAAAATGTCTTTTGTGAACTGTTCACTTTCAAAATGTCCGATATCGGCAATCAAAATACGATTTTCTGCATCAAAAAATTCATGATACTTAAAATCACCTGAAATATAAGCATCTGCACCGGCCGAAATAGCATCCGGCAAGAATGAACTTCCGGAACCACCACATAGCGCAACACGTTTAATTTTTTTATTCAACAGGTTGGTATGACGAATAGCCAGAACGCCAAAAATAGACTTTATTCGTTTTAAAAATTCCAGTTCATCTTCATCTTCTTCCAATTCTCCAACTACGCCGGCTCCAACCTGATTCCAATCATTTTTTAAGGGAATAAAGTCGTAAGCTGGTTCTTCATAAGGATGCGATTTCAACAGGGATTCAAGAACCTTAAATTTCAGATATTCAGGTAGAATAACTTCAATCCGTATTTCGGGTTCAGAATGCAGTTCGTCAATACTTCCTACAAATGGTTGCGCATTTTCATTAGCACGAAAGGTGCCTAAACCGTCGGCATTGAAACTGCACGAGTCGTAATTTCCAATTTGCCCTGCTCCTGCATCAAATAATGATTGCCGAACCCGGTATGAATGAAGTTTCGGAACATAGGTGATTAATTTCAGTAAGGCATTCCGCTTCGGTTGCAAAATCCGTAGATTCTTTAGTCCGATTTTTTCAGCCATTTTACCGCTAACACCTTGCAACACATTGTCTAAATTAGTATGTGCCGCATAAATGGCAATATCATTTTTTATAGCTTTTGCCACACAGCGTTGCACTTCGTTCTGCCCGGTTAGTCTTTTTAAACCACTGAAAATTAATGGATGATGTGAAATTATCAGGTTACATTTTTTCTGAATTGCCTCTACAATTACTTCTTCGGTAATATCTATGCAAACTAAAACCGATGTAATTTCCATTTGCGAATCACCTACCAAAAGCCCGGCATTGTCATAGCTTTCCTGCAATGCCAACGGAGCAACATCTTCAATAAGTTCACAAATAGATTTTACAGTCATAAATAACTAATATACAATTGTTTAATTACAAACTTCAAATTATTCAGCTACAACAACTTCCTCTTTTTCTTCGGCTAAAAACTCTGTAATTTGAGCATTTATCAAGATATTATACCACGATAGCAATTTACGTATATCACTTGGATAAACACGGTCGCGATCATAATCAGGAAGAATTTCGCCCATAAATTTGCGAAGTTTATCGTTATCGGCTTTTGGATCGATAGAACAAACTGCACCGTTCTCTTTTACTTTAAGTGCTTCAAGTACCTGTCCGAGTGGCACTTCGGCAGTTTCTGTGAAAATTGCAATATCGCCTAGTGAAACTACTTTATCTTTAGTGTACGCAGGAATGCGTTTCCCATCAAGCAAAGACTCAACAATCAACATGTTTTTACCTTGCGACACCAATTTGAAAAGTCCCGGTTTACCGGTAACGGATAAGATTTCTTTCAACATAATATTTTTCGTAATGAATTTCTTTTTTGAATATTTTGAACTGACAAATATAATACTAATTGCCAATTTATCAACTCAGGATTATTAATTTTTAATGATTAACCGGGTAAGTTCTTCCAGTTTAATTCTACCTTCGTAAATGGCTTTTCCAGTAATAACCGCAGGAACAGCAGCTTCATGCAACAACTCAATATCACGAATTGAACTAACTCCTCCACTGGCAATGAGATACATATCCGGTTTTTCAGCCAACATTTTTTTGTACAATTCAATGGCAGTTCCTTGCAGCATCCCATCTTTACTGATGTCTGTACAAATTACTTTGCTGATTCCCTTTTCCATATAATTAAGAATAAAGGGCATCAAGTCAAGTTCAGTAGTTTCCAACCAACCGCCAACCGCTATTTTTTCGTCTTTTACATCAGCACCGAGAATAATTTTTTCTCCACCGAACTTACTAATCCAGGAAGTAAAAATATCCGGATTTTTAACAGCTATACTCCCACCTGTAACCATGCTTGCCCCACATTCAAAAGCTATTCGCAAGTCATCGTCCGATTTGAGTCCACCTCCGAAATCAACCACCAGATCGGTTCCGCTTGCAATTTTTTCAAGAACTTTATGATTTACAATGTGATGGGCTTTGGCTCCATCTAAATCAACCAGATGCAACCTGCGAATACCGGCATCGGCAAACATTTTAGCCACTTCCAGCGGATTTTCATTGTAGACAGTTTTCTGAGCATAATCGCCTTGCGACAAACGAACACATTTTCCATCAATCAGGTCGATGGCAGGAATAATTTCTATCACTTTTATTTACAAATTATGAATTTATTTTCTTTTGAAAAGTAAAACAAAAGTACAAAAAATAGGGCGATTCGGCAAACACAAAATCATTAACTTGAAAATTACCTACCAAATCATTTACTTTTTAAGTAAGATTATTTGACTATTTCAGTCAATATTTATGTACCACGAAATAAAATTATTCTAATTCTAAATTCAATGAAAATTCACAAATTATGCATATATTTGCAAGCATATAAACTACATTTTTCTTGATACAAATTCAACAACAATGCACTCACAATGAAATGTTTATATCATCTATTTTTTCCCATTTTTTTGATTCTGCCTATTTCGGCGCAGAACAAGAAATCTGTTGAAGCTTACTTCATAAATTCTCCGTTGATAATTGATGGAAAACTAGATGAAGCTTCATACTTAAACGCTTTGCCGGCCAAAGACTTTGTGCAGATACAACCTTATAACGGCAAACCATCATTCCAACAGACCGAAGTATACTTTTTCTACGACCAAACATCCATTTATGTTGGAGCCAAACTTTATGACAGTCACCCGGACAGCATTTTCAATTATCTCACAGAGCGTGATAATATTGGGATGTCCGACTATTTTGGGGTTTATATCGACCCATACAACCAGGGGCAACTTGCTTATGGTTTTTTCATAACGCCTGCTGGAGTGCAAGTTGATATTAAGGCAGCCAAAAGCGATGGTGATAATGAAGATGCTAACTGGAATGCTGTTTGGGAAAGCAAAACACGAGTAACCAACGAAGGTTGGACTGTAGAAATGAAAATTCCATATTCTGCGTTGCGATTTTCTGAAAAAGCCGGAACTAAATGGGGTTTGAATATGTTCCGAAATATCCGTCGTTACAATTCAAACAACTCATGGAACTTTGTTGACCGGAAAGTCTCTGGCTTTATTCATCAGGAAGGTGAACTTACAGGAATCAAGGATATTAAACCTCCGGTCAGACTTTCGTTTAGTCCGTATATAGCCACCTATTTTGAACCAAAAAGTAATTCCGGCAATTCACATTTTTTATATAAAGGCGGTTTGGATGTCAAATACGGCATCAACGACGCATTCACACTGGATATGATGGTTATTCCCGATTTCGGACAAATTCAGTCGGATGATAAAAAACTGAATCTTTCTCCATACGAATTATATTACGATGAGAAAAGGCAATTTTTCACTGAAGGAACTGAGCTTTTTCAGCGTGGTGGTATTTTTTATTCGCGTAGAATAGGCGCAAGTCCTAAATTTTCGGCAGATAATAACCTTCAAACACATGAAATTATTGACTATAATCCGAGTGAAACCCAATTGGTAAATGCAACGAAAATTTCGGGAAGAACGGATAAAGGTTGGGGACTTGGAGTGCTGAATGCCATGTCATTAGCTTCGAATGCCATAGCCAAAGATACAACTACAGGTATTTCGCGGAATGTTCTTGTTCAGCCATTTACCAATTATAATGTTGTAGTTATGGATAAGTCATTGAAAAACAACTCATATATAAGTTTTATCAACACGAATGTATCGATGTTTGATAATCCTTTTCATGCAAATGTGACAGCCACTGAATTTCAGTTCAGAGACAAAACAAAAACCTATGCACTGAAAGGAAAAGGTGGCATAAGTGTACGTGGCGACAGCCTGAATGAAACCGGGTATTACGGTACGCTTCGATTGGAAAAAAATAAGGGAAAGTTATTTTGGGGTATTGGAGAAAATATATATTCCGATAAATTTAATCCGAATGACCTGGGTTATTTGCAACGGAATAATTTGATGACGACTGAAGCCTGGATTTATTATCAGGTTATTGAACCTTTCTGGATAATCAGAGAATGCAACGGAGATATTTGGATGAATTACAATCGAATTTACAACCCCAATACGCTTTTTGACAAAGAAATAGGATATGAATGTATGATCTTGTTTAAAAATAATTATCAGTTTTATTCTGATGGCAAAATAAGTTCCGATCAGTTTGATTACTATGAACCACGGGTTTCCGGACGTTATTATCTGAATCCACAAAAACTTAATATTAACCTGAACCTGAATACCGATCAACGCAAACCATTAAGTTTATATTTTCGCTATAGCTTTGTATCACAAGCAACTATCGCACATGTTGAACATGGATTTGATGCAAATGCCAATTTACGAATTGGGCAACGTTTTGAAATTAACTACGGAATAAGCAGTATACGTTCTTTTAACGAACGTGGTTTTACTGATAATTCTAATGCAGATTCTATTATCTTTGCAAAACGAAATGTGAGCACATTCGTAAACACTTTGAGTACTTCGTATATTTTAAGCAATAAAGCCAGCTTGCGGTTAAGAGCCCGTCATTATTGGTCGGGCGTGGCAAACAACCAATACTATCTATTGCAAACAGATGGTTCATTGATTGAAATCCCGGCTTTTTCTGAAAATAAAGATCAGAATTACAATGCATTTACGGTGGATATGATTTTCAGATGGATTTTTGCACCGGGTTCTGAACTATCTTTGGCATGGAAAACAGCATCTTATTCAAACGAAGACAGAGTAATTAAAGACTATGCTACCAATTTTCAAAAAGCCTGGCTGAACCAGACAAATAGTTTATCGCTTAAAGTGCTTTACTATATAGACTACAACAGCCTTATTAAGAAAAAAAACAGGTAAGATTATCAAATAAATATGGGACTAGACTTAACAGAGATTTTGAAAATTGCTCCAGCAGCTGTAATCGGACTAACAGTTCACGAATTTTCACACGCATTCGCAGCATATAAACTAGGCGACGATACTGCAAAAAATGAAGGACGATTAACGTTGAATCCTATTAAACACATCGATTGGCTTGGTTTCTTTTTGATTATTATTGCCGGATTTGGTTGGGCGAAACCTGTAAGTTTTAATCCTGACAACCTCAAAAACAAACATCGTGATGAAATTCTTATTTCAATTGCAGGGCCAATTTCTAATTTCATTATTGCGGTACTATTCTTTATAATTGCCCGCCTACTCTATTTTGTAGATTATTTCAATTCTTCCACATTCGGTCTTGAAATGATTCAACTGATTGTTATCTGGGGAGTTGTTAATTTCGGCTTGTTTGTGTTTAACCTTATTCCTATTCCACCACTCGATGGTTCTCACGTATATCTGACTTACCTGAAAGACATTAACCCCAAGTTAATGATGAATATGTACAAATATGGAACATTGGGATTACTCTCCATTATTCTGATTGAAAGTAATATGAATATCAACATCTTGCATATTTCAAGTTTGGTGGGTGGCATTACCTCTTTCTTTTTCGATTTATTGAAATTTAGATAAAAAGCCTCTAACCTAATTCTCAAACTCTTTTATCGACTCTCTAATAATTTCCACGCATTCAAGCAATTGTTCCTCAGTGATAACCAACGGCGGTGCAAACCGAATAATATTGGTGTGTGTAGGTTTGGCCAGCAAACCATTTTCGAGTAGTTTAAGGCAAATATCCCAAGCCAGGTTCTTTTGTTCTTTATTATTGATTACCAAGGCATTCATCAATCCTTTACCCCGAACAAAGGAAGCAATAGAAGAAGTTTTGCAAAACTTTCGAATTTCGATTCGGAAAATTTCACCCAATGCAAAAGCATTCTCAGCAAGTTTCTCATCGCGAACAACTTCCAGGGCTGATATTGCAACTGCTGCAGCTATCGGATTTCCACCAAAAGTGGATCCGTGCTGTCCGGGCTTAAATACTTCCATGATTTCGTTGCAAGCCAAAACAGCAGAAACTGGATAAACTCCGCCCGACAAAGCTTTTCCAAGAATCAGAATATCAGGATGAACGTCTTCGTAATTACAAGCCAATAGTTTACCTGTGCGGGCTATTCCGGTCTGAATTTCATCGGCAATAAACAGCACATTATGCTGTTGGCAAAGCTCATAGCATTTTTTCAGATAACCATCATCAGGTACAACAGCACCTGCCTCACCCTGAATGGGTTCTACCAAAAAGCCTGCAATATTCGGATTTTCATTTAGCACTTTTTCAAGTGAACTGGCATCGTTATAAGGAATCACAATAAATCCGGGAGTAAGAGGACCGTAATTATTGTAGGCATCCAGATCAACCGAGAAAGAAATGATTGTAGTAGTACGCCCATGAAAATTATTCTCACAAACTACGATTTGAGCGGTGTTTTCAGGAAGTCCCTTTTTTTCATATCCCCATTTCCTACATAATTTGATTGCTGTTTCCACAGCTTCAGCACCTGTATTCATTGGCAAGACTTTATCGTATCCAAAAAAATGAGTCAAAAATTCTTCGTACTTCCCAAGCTGGCTGTTGTAAAATGCACGCGAAGTCAATGTAAGTTTTTTTGCCTGTACTATCAGTGTGTTTACAATTTTAGGATGACAATGACCTTGGTTTACAGCCGAGTAGGCCGACAGAAAATCATAATACTTCTTCCCATCCACATCCCAGACGAACACGCCTTCGCCACGCTCGAGCACTACCGGGAGCGGATGATAATTGTGCGCTCCGTATTTTTTTTCGAGCTCCATTAATTCGGAAGCTGTTAGTTTTAAGCTATTCATATTCTTCGTTAGTTTGAAAAATCTGTTACTTTTATTCATGAACAATAAATCAATACTATTTTTACAAGAACAATTAATTGAATATTTCTGCAATCATACACCTCACACTTCCACCTCCTACTTTCTCAATAGTTGGTATCTTAATGACAATTAACTCATTATACAAGCTCAATCTGTCAATTTGGGGCTTTTCCAACGAATCGAAAGCTGATTGTGATATTATTAAAAGGCGCTTGCCGGCAGTATTTTCCACCTGTAACATATTTCCGGCGAAGCAATGCATTTGCTCTTCAGAGATTAATATCACTTCCTTGCCACATTTCTGTAACAAATCTATTACTTTTTTGCGTTCATATTCATCATCAATACTATCAGCACAAATAATTGCATATTCCGTGGCAACACTCATCATCACATTAGTGTGATAAACTGGAAGTCTTTTCTCACCAACCAACTGATTTGCAGAAAAATAAATTGCTTCAAAATCAAACACCTTACAAAACTGCAAAAATAGACTTTTATCCGTTCGTTCCGATAATGCAGCGTACGCAATTTTATTTATCCGATCCAAAACCATGCTCCCGGTTCCTTCCAAAAACATATTCTGTTCTTCCCAAAATGCAAAGTCATCAACGTTATTTATAACTGTTCCTTTATCTTCGATCAGTTGAATTATATCATTTCTGCGTTCGTATCTACGGTTCTTTGCAAACATGGGGTACAAAACCACTTGTCCACCCTCATGAAACGAAATCCAGTTATTAGGGAAAATCGAATCAGGCGTATGAGGATGCTCAGTATCTTTAACAACAAGTACGTTAACACCATTCGCACGCAGTATTTCAACCATTTCTCTAAATTCTTCAATAGCAAGTTTCTGAATCTCAGACTTCAACTGAAAATCATTTTGCTGAAAATAGTTATTTACAGCCGTTTGCTCATTAAATCCAAAAGCCACCGGTTCAACCATTAGAATGGTGTGTGTTGTTTGAGACTTTACGCCCGTTAAAGCTGACTTTTCAGACGTATTTTCCTGAAAGTTCGTCTTCATTTCTATATTTTTTTAGTTGTTAATTAGAAGTAATTAAACAGTAATGTACTTAATTTAAGTATTTTCTCGCACCAGTGGTAAGGTTGAGCAACGTAACAGTCCACCCATTTTTGAAATTTCGAAATAGGGAACTTTCTCTACTTTCAGGCTCCAGTAGTTTTCCATATGTTCGTTCAAACGGTTGAAGCGTTCTTCGGAAACAACTACCGTGGGTGAAATGGAAAAAATATTGGTATTCATATAATACATTTCTTCTGTAGTAATTTCAAAAACATTCCCACTCCCAAACATGTCTACCAACATATTGAAATCTTTTGAATTTGAAAAACCATCTTTATACAGAATAACTTTACCCTTTCCAACAGGCATAAACGTACAATCCAGATGCAATATACATTGACGCGGGTCAGTATCGTGTTTTTTCAACTCTATGGGAATGAATGTTTTGCCTGGGATAATCTCTTTCAAAAAATTGAAAGCATATAAATTGGTACGGGCAGTTTTCAAATGCGAATAATCGGGTTTGGTATAAAGTCCGACAAATACTATATCGTTCAGCAATACCACATCACCACCTTCAACATGCGCCCTTTCAGGCAAATTGTAAATTTTGTTATAAGCAATCTGATCGTAAATCACTTCATAGGCCTCTTTTTCATCTTCCCGGTCCGGGATAATATTACAATTTATAATTTTATCGCCAATGACAAAAGCTACATCGCGCGCAAAAACCTGATTACAATTTTCCAGGGTCCAGGGACGAAAAACCTGTACATCATACTTGAGCAATACCTTTTCGAAGGCATTCATTTCCTTAAAAATAGCTTCCTCAGTAGGATACATGCAATTCAGAACCGATTCATAAGATTTCGCATCAAAAGTCTTATCGATGGACGGCACTTTTCCAATGGATCCGGGTTGTCCTAAAACAACGACTTTCAAAGTACCTGTTTCATTTCTAATGTTCAGGTTCATATTTCGGAATTATTATATTATCATGGCGCTTTATCTTAAAACATGAAACAATGAAAAATGTTGAATAATCGTATAATTATTTAATTCAACTTACTGGTCTCGAACTATTTTGAATTTCCGGCGTTTATTTTGTACTTAGGCCGAATCATAATTCCGACAATGATTCGGCCTTAACAGTCAATTCTATTAATCACAATCAAAAATTAAACAAAAATGGCACGAGTAAGCACATATCTAAACTTTGTCAGGGAAACAGAGGAAGCCTTCAATTTTTATAAAACAGTTTTTGGAACAGAGGTTCAAGGTGAAATAATGCGATTTGCAGGCATACCACCACAGGAAGGCATGCCTGAACTGCCAGAAGCCGATAAAAATCTGGTTATGCATATGGAACTTCCAATTTTGGGAGGATATGTTTTAATGGGAAGTGATGCCCCCGAATCAATGCAATTTAAAGTGACTTTTGGAACGAACAGTTATATTTTGCTCGAACCGGACACAAAAGAGGAGACAAGAAAGCTCTTCAATTTGCTTTCTAAAGATGGCATTATAGAACAGGAATTACAGGAAATGTTCTGGGGTGATTTATATGGTAGTTTAACCGATAAATTCGGCGTAAAATGGATGTTTAATTGCAGTGAAAAAGCAAATTAACCACATTTAAAAACTTCAAAAAGAAGGGGTTTCACCGAGGTGGAACCCCTTCTTTTTGAAAAATTGTATCAAAAATAGAATTGACTTTCAAATTCTCGCCTCTTCATCGGCAAATTATCCGCAACACACTTATAATTAATTATTTAACTATATATTCTTCATGTAAAATATATTATTACATGTGAAAATTAATTATATTTGCAATCTGTTTATAACCTTTTTGAATACTAACCTAACTACTATTTACCATGAAAAATCTATTAAAAACCAGATCGCTGCTTTTATTGCCTGTATTACTCATTAGTGCAGATATGCTTGCCCGCGCCGGAGGTGGTGGCTCCATTGGAGGCGGTGGTGGAAACTTTAAACTGATAGGTTTTATTATTACTATAATCTATTCGATAGTTATTTCAATAGTATTATTTGTTAAGATTAAGAAAAGCCCCGAAGCAGTTGAACAAGTTTCTGAGAAAGATTTTTCGTGGGATTATGATGAACTAAGACATCACGCAAAAAAAATATTTTTGAAGATGCAGGATGCCTGGATGTGCCGCAATATTGATGCTGTAAAAGAAATTATTACTGAAAATTTATATGCAGACTATAAAGTACAACTGGACGAAATGAAAAAGAACAACGAAATGAATGTTCTTAGCTCTATTGAGGTCAAAAAAATCCGTATTATTGGTTGCGAAGATTATATGGAAGACTCACACGACCGTTTTATAGCGCACATTCAGGGAGAAATGATCGATTATACCATTAATGAAGTAACCGGTGATATAATTGATAATTCTACAATGGAAACTGAGGATTTCACTGACACATATCATTTTATACGCAAGGATAAAGAATGGGTACTTGATTACATCGACAATTTTGTAACTAATTTTGATGTAATCCGAACTAAAAATTATCAGGAACATATAAGTCTGAAGAATACTTCTCACTCCATCCTACCCTTGAAAATGACTTCAAAAAATTAAGCTTCCAAATCATTCGATGAATTTAATACAAAATTTTATTCCATATCCACTTTGATTGAGTATCTGAACGGTGCAATTTAACAACAATACTATTCCAAAAATCAGCATTCAAACCTTAATTGAATGCTGATTTTATTTTTGCACAACTTTAGAATAGTCAGAAATAAGTTGATACTTACTTTTCGATTAACTATCTTTGCTACTGATTAGAAAACGCTAAACCCGCAAAGAAACAATATGAATAATAAGTCTGTAAAACAGCTGGTTAAACAGGAGATAAATGCATTTTTTAAATTAAGGCAGACTGAAAGGCTCTGGCATATTCCGGTTTTAGCTTCATCGTGCGTTGGTATTCCGCTGCTTGTAGGTTTGTATTTCGACAATCTTAAATCCGGACTCGTGGCAAGTATGGCCGGTATGGTTATTCTTTACCTTCCCGCTTCGTCAACCATTGCCAACCGAATGACCATGTTATTGGTGTGTTCGTTTGTGTTTATGATTTCATACGGCATTGGCATAAGTTTCAGTTTCGACCCCATTATTTCAGCCGTTGTTCTCGGTTTATTTTCGATGACAGTGCACTGGGTGACATTGTATTTTAAAACCCGCCCTCCCGGAAGTTTCTTTTTTATCATGATTGCTTCTATATCGAGCTGTGTGCCTTATGATTTGCATGCAATTCCTGAACGTGTAGGTTTAATGGGTATGGGAACCATGCTGGCTTGCCTGTTGGCATTGATTTATTGTTTATTAATGCTGAAAATCAATCCGGTCCAACAATCCAATTCCATTTCAACTGTAATACAAAAAAACAAATACGTCAATATCGTTGAAGCTTTCATTATAGGCCTTTTTATGTTTGGATCGTTGCTTATCGGACACATGCTTAAATTACAAAATCCATATTGGGTGCCCATCTCATGTGCAGCAGTCATGCAGGGTGCGTCACTTTACCATATCTGGCAACGGGTGTTTCACCGCATATCAGGCACTTTCGTTGGCTTTGCGCTATGTTGGGTGTTGCTGTCAATCAGCAAAGCACCGCTGAGTATATGCATCAGCATCATTGTATTGCAATTTATTGTGGAAATGTTGGTGGTACGACATTATGCGTTGGCTGTAATCTTTATTACACCACTCACCATATTGCTTACCGAGGCTGCCAATCCATTGATTCATGACCCCAATATGCTTGTATATGTGCGTTTTTGGGACATTACATTGGGGAGCACACTGGGCTTTGTAGGTGGCTGGATACTTTATCACGAAAAAATTCGATACCTTGCCGTAAAACGAATCCGGAAAGCGAGAATAATTATAAAAGGGAAATAAACAACAGGTTTACAAACAAAAAAATCAGCATTCAAATTACGTTGAATGCTGATTTTTTGTTATATATCAGAGAAAGATCTTATTCCGATACTTCAATTTTAAGGATTTTATCGCCCTGACGGATTGCATCAATCACTTCCAGGCCTTCAACCACCTTGCCAAAGCAAGTATGCTGACGATCAAGATGAGAAGTGTTTTTGCGTGAGTGGCAAATAAAAAACTGTGAACCACCTGTGTTACGTCCGGCATGTGCCATCGACAACACACCACGGTCGTGATATTGATTTTCGCCATCCAACTCACAAGGAATGGTATAACCCGGGCCACCTGCACCAGTTCCGTTAGGACATCCGCCCTGAATAACGAAATCAGGAATTACGCGGTGGAAAGTCAATCCATTATAAAAGCCGCTTTCAGCCAGCTTAATAAAGTTTGCCACTGTGCCCGGAGCGTCTTTCTCGTAAAACTCAACCTGCATCTCCCCTTTTTCAGTAATAATTTTTGCTGTTTTCATATTTTAATCAATTATTGTTTTCAGTTATTTTGGTTACAAAGTTCGCAATGTTTTCTGGCATTTCCAAATATCGGGGATTTTATTCATTTTATTTAATGACTGATCGGAGAATAATATGGTAACTGAAATGAAAGTTTTCATAAATCGTACAGCACAATTCGGAAATAAGAATTTGTTCATGCCAACTGTTCATGCTAAAGAATTATCTGCTTTTTGCTTCATACCATGTGGTATGAAGCAAAAAGCATGTGATATGGAGTGCAAAGCAAATGGTATGAACTCCATACCACATCATTTTCTGACAAAATGATAGTTGAATGAGGGATTATAGTAAACATATTGCCAAAAAAAATCAGCATTCAGAATGACTCTGAATCCTGATTTTTTTACATTAACCTGAGAACTTAATTATTCTACAATAAAGATTTTCTGGGTTTTAGAGCAAATATCGCTATTGATAGTTTTGATATTTACCCGATAGAGATATACGCCTGCTTTCACTCGCATGCCGTTTGACATCAAATCCCAACTGATATCTTCGGAACCTGGCTGACAGAATGACCATACTTTGCGCCCTGCGAGGTCGAATATCTCAACAGTAGTTGTTACTACCGTTTCGGGCCTGTCATGTTCGACAATGATTTTGGTAGTTGTCTTTGCCGGATTCGGATAGTTGTACACGGTAAGTATTTCGGGCGTCAAACCTTTTACAACTTCAAAATCGATGGTTTTTGTTGTGGAAATATTCAGTAAGTTCCAGGCCCTGAATGTCAGGGTGTGTTTACCTTCGGCCAAATCGGAGAGTTTGTATTTTACAGCTCCATCGGTATAGCAATTCAGTTTCGACAGGAAGAAATCGTTCAGCACATACGACTGCCTGCTATCTTCATCAATGGTAAGCAGCAAATCGTGCCCAATACCGCTTCCCACAGTATTTACCCCATTCGGATCGCTGATATTGGCCATAAAGAGAGGGGATTCATTTACCTTGCCGCCCGAAACAAAATTATTGGAATTGAGATACAGTTGAACGGTTGGCTCGTGGGATTCGGACGTATTAGTTGTATCGGATCCGCCAATAACAAAATTTTCGAAATATCCCTGTGCCTCAAATCCACTATTGCTGTCGTGAGCATAATAGTTTATCCGGCCTTCTCCGTAATTGTATTTAATGTCTTTGGGCAATTTAAAGGTAAAGTTGAATGATCCGTTCGTTACTTCTGCATTTCCCGAAAACAAGATGCACGATCTGTCGTCGTAAGTCATGGAGCCATCGCCGTGGTTGTTCAACGTGGTTATCCGTTGTATTTTGTCGTAGACCGTTATATGTACAATTCCATTGAAATCAGTAGCTTTAGTACTATCATCGTTGGCAACAATACCTTCAACCGTTGCTACCTGCAAGGCACGTAAGGTATCATTTCCCTGTGACTCATCTTCGTTAATGGTGGTTGTAAGAACTTTAAATTTCGTAGGGCAATTAAGTTTAACCGCCGGATCGCCCAAATAGACGTATGACAATTTATTGAGCTGCGAACCCACATTGTTTTTGGCATAAGTAACCACATCTCCCACCCGCATTTGTTCTCCATCTTCTTTTCGGAACAAGTTAGTGCAAAAGGCCATATTAAGCGGAGAATTCCCTCCGGAAAATACGGAACGTGCTGCAGCTAAGATTCCTATTCCACCTCCGGCTGGGTTTAGAACCACTTCCTCTCCTGCCGAAACAGTTCGCTTGTCGAACTCTGAAAAACTACAGGTTGCCGCCACAAAAATGGGAAGACATTTATTGGATAATGCTTTTGCATCGGCAATAGTAAAAATACCTTCGTTGCTCCAACCCGTTGGACCTGCATGTCCGGTATAATTAACCAGAAATAAGCCATTGGTCAGCAGGTTCTGAAACTTGCTGCGAGCCAATGGATAGTTTTCGCCACTAGCCGAATACTCCTGTTGAAAAGCATCCAAATATATTTTATTCTCCTCAAAAGCAGGGAATTTTTTTGCTACGGAAGTTGCCAGATTATCAGCCTGATTAATGTGAGTCATACCATCTCCAGCGTTTCCACCATCATCGCCCAGAAAGCATAGTTGATTTTTCCAATTGCCTTTATTCGTATTATTCATGTATGAGATGGTTTTATTCACCATATTAGTAGCTTCCTGAGCCGAAGTTACCGGAAAACGACCAATAGCGATATCAAGCAAATCGCCGTTCAGGTCAGTTCCCTTGTTATCACTCAACAGACCAAAATAATCGTCGGTAACATACGAATCGGTCTTATTGTACGAGTTTTCAGCTTGATAGGTCAGGATAAAATTATCACCGGCACCCGAAGTCAGCTTTCTGTTATCGTAAGTTCCCCTTCCAAAAAGCAAAAGATATTTAGGCAAATCGTTAGGATTAGTAGAAGTTGACGCGCGGTCGAACAGCATCTTCATTATCCAGCGATAAGCAGTTGCATCCGGTGTTCCTGACGAAAACTCGTTGAAAACCTGATCGGTAGTAACCACTTCTACGGTCATATTATCTTTGTCGCGATGGGCTTGTGCCAGTTTTTCGGCCTGGGTTACAAAGCCGGGGTGAGTCAGGATAACCATATCGGCCTGAGCAATACCGTGAAGGTTTTGGTTGGGAACAACACCCATAATCTCCGGAACAGGAAAAGCAGTTGAAGCACTGGGGTCAATGGCTATATAGTGATTTTCATCGTTGCCCGAAGCCGTAAATGCCAGGTTTCCATCAACTCTCACTGTTGGGATGCGATTGATATTTTGAGGATCGGTAATATCCCAAATCTGAACCTTTTCACCGGCATTTGCCAGTTTGTACCGGTTATAATATCCTTTGCCCAGGTAATCGACATTTTGAAATTGCATTGCCGAACCAACCATTGTAAGTTTACGACGAGCATTCACTTCCAGAAAGTTGAAATACCCCGCCGAGCCCGATTGAGATTTTAAATAAGAAAGACTAAAATTAAACGAATCTCCTTGAGAAGTGAATGAAAAAATACCTGAATTTATGTGAGCCTGATCTTCTGATCCATCTTTTAAAGCTACAACGGATAAAGTCTTTGTTTGACCAGCATTTAAAGTTAGGTTAAAGTTAGTTGTAGTTGAAGAAGTTGCTGCAACATCCAGCCTGACTTTGGCAGAATTAGTCAAGATTGCATTCGGAAAACTAAACGACATGTTCGATACGGTTGCTTTTTCGAACACATTATCATAGAATACTCTACCAGAGTTAATTATACTTACTTTATCCTTTTCGTAAACTTTATAATCAATAAACTCATCAACTGTAGATATCGTTGCCGCTGCGGGTGGCTGTGTAGCCGTTTTGTCGCTAATCTTTTTGCCTGTGCCTACGTCGGACGTAACAAAATAATAGCCGTGTTGTGAATAAATATTCAGGCTATGCGTAAACATGGTGTTAGCCTTATCATACACCCAACTATTGACACCCTGAGCATAAAAAAGGACATAGTCGCCAGCATTAAAAACACCGTCAGCCCCATTTTCCATATAAATTGCCAGTTCGGGTAAATCATCAATTTTGGGCAAGGTAAAATCTTGTGCCAGCATTCCTCCGCCATATCCAAATATGCGTACATTGCCGGGAACAACGCCCATCGACGATAAATCCTCGTACCGTAGTTTATAAATACCACTTTCAGCAATCTTTATTTTTATAAATTTCCCTTGAGACAGAACGGAAGTGTTAGCATACGAATGCAGATTGGCTAAGTTGAGCCTTTGCGGTTTTGCCACTTTGTTTATAAGTAAATCAAACGATTCCAATTTGAGTAGTTGTCCGTTCTTATTTACAAATGGAAGCACATTCACATCGAAATACGTAGTTTTCTTTGCGTGCAACAAACTGGTTTTAACTTCAACATCGGAGAAACTGACTGACTTTCCGGCTACAACTATTTTTTCTTCATTGGTAAGTGGAATATAAACCGGATTCTTTATTTCGGCTTCATACCGAAATGCCGGATCACAAGTGATTCGTTGATTAAAATAGGGCAATTTTCCCTCAAAAGGATATTGTGCTCCCTCAAAAGAAACCACATCAATTGGAATTGAGCCTGAAAACCAGCGCTCCACGCCTTTCCAGTTAAGCTTGTGCGAAGAACTTTGAACTTGTTGTGCCGATAATGTTGGAAAACAGTAGGATAATAAAATCAGAAAAAAAAGAGTTTTGCGTTTCATATTTCGAATTGTTTTGATCATCTTTTTTCATTTAAATCAATCAGTCTTCTTTCAAATATTCAATGTTGACTTCACTTCAAATTACATTAACTAATAACGAACGAGTTTAACTATTATTATTTCTTAATGAATATTAATTTAAAATTTTAGTTTGAATTGATTTTTTTTCAGTCTGACTTTTCTAAAATTTAGAATGTTGGGAAAGTTAATACGACCTTGAATATAAGAATTGAACTTTTCCCAATATTTAATCGTTTTATTTTTAATCATTATTAAATTTATCAATCTATGATAACAGTTGCATGCTTTAAAGGGCTACCATACGAATATGAGTCTTTTCTGGTTGAAAAGTACGATTCATGTGTAATAACTTGTAGCTACATTGAGATATTTCATGAAACAACTGACATTAATCACATGTTAATATACGAGAATGATACTTTGATTGAACTGCTTATATTTGATAATAAAGGTGACACGGCTATGTGTCTGAATGCTCTTACTTACATCGACCAGCACATATTTACGGTATTTGCAAAATACATATTTAACAATTATCATTCGATAAAAAAAATAGCGTATCCATTCTCTTACAACAATTACTCATTGGGCAAGTCTGTTTTAACAGTCAGAACTAATGACTATATAATGCAATTACCATCAAGAATTGATGATTATTTTCAGCAACTTGGATCTGGTACCAGAAAGAATGTAAAAAAATACAAAAATAAATTTATTAGAGATTATCCACAAGCTAAATTCATTACAAAAGTTAGAGATGAGATTGATGAAACTATTATCAACAAAATCATAAAACTAAATTTTGACCGAATAAAATCAAAAAGAGAAACTCCTCATGCAAATCACACTCATGTTAATAATTATTTTAAATACTCACATCACTACGGCTGTGTTTCATACATAGAAATTGACGGATTAGTTGTGGCGGGATGTATAGCATTTATGTCACACCAAAGTATGTACTCCTATTTTGTTGCGCATGACAATAACTTTTCCATGTACAATGCCGGGCAATTATGCATGGTTTATTTAATTGAAATCTCTATTGACAAAGGATTCTCAGCATTTCATTTATTATCTGGAGAATGTGAGTATAAAACGAGGTTTTTAGCAAAGCCTATTGCAATGTATTCATATATTGTATTTAAAGCATTCTCTTTACGTTTTATTATCAATAAAGTACATGAATTATATTCACTTACATTATACAGATTCAAGCTTTCAAAATACGCTATACCTCTAAAAAATGCATCAAAAGTTTTGAGAAAAAAGAACACCAAACAATTATGTAAACTGGAATACTAGGTTTTGTTTTTTTGTTTTTTGGTTTTTTGGTTCTGTCATTCCCTGCTCTTCTACCGTTTGGATATATTTTTGAACTTATAATAATAACGATAATCCAATAATTCTCAATAAAAAAATCAGCATTCAGATTTAGTCCGAATGCTGATTTTTTTAATTTACTAACTTTTTAAGTTTAGAACGTTGGAAAAGCTAGTTGGTAGATTTCTTATTTTGTTTCTAATTCCAAACTTGGCAAGAATAACTTCATATCTTCGTCAACGCTTCCGATTGGTGCAATTCCGAAGTTTTCAACAAGGACTTTGGCTACGTTTGGCGATAGGAATGCGGGCAATGTTGGTCCGAGGTGGATATTTTTCACACCCAGGTGAAGAAGAGCCAACAATACAATGACAGCTTTTTGCTCGTACCAAGCAATGTTATAAGCAATTGGAAGATCATTTATAGAGTTTAACTCGAATACTTCTTTCAGTTTCAGGGCAATCATTACCAATGAGAAACTATCGTTACATTGTCCGGCATCCAATACACGTGGAATACCACCTATGTCACCCAATGGCAATTTATTGTAACGGTATTTGGCACAACCTGCAGTCAGAATCACTGTATCTTTTGGAAGTTGTTCAGCAAACTCGGTGTAGTAGCTACGGCCTTTCATACGGCCATCGCAACCGGCCATTACGAAGAACTTGCGGATAGCACCTGATTTCACCGCATCAACCACTTTATCGGCCAAAGCAAATACCTGTGCGTGAGCAAATCCACCAACAATTTCTCCTGTTTCAATTTCGGTTGGAGCAGCACATTGTTTTGCGTGTGCCACCAATGAAGAAAAATCTTTCGGTTGACCGTCTTTGCGATCTTCGATATGTTTGAAGCCGGGGAAGCCCGATGCTCCTGTTGTATAAACACGGTCGGCATAAGTGGCTGTGCTTTTCGGTGGAACAATACAGTTTGTTGTGAACAACACCACACCATTGAAAGTCTCGAAATCAGTTACCTGACTCCACCATGCACCACCGTAGTTACCCACAAAATGGCTGTATTTCTTGAAAGCGGGATAATAGTTGGCCGGAAGCATTTCGCTGTGTGTATAAACATCAACGCCAGTTCCTTCGGTTTGCTTCAGCAGCTCTTCCATATCTTTCAGGTCGTGACCGCTGATAAGGATTCCCGGATTATTGCGTACACCGAGGTTTACCTTAGTAATTTCAGGATTACCGTATGAAGTGGTATTGGCTTTATCCAGCAATGCCATTACCTGCACACCCATTTTACCGGTTTCGAGAACCAGGGCAGTCAGTTCGTCGGCTGTAAGGCTGTCGTTGGTAGTTGCCACCAACGCACGTTGTGTAAATGCATGTGCTTCGTTGTCGAACGAACCAAGGTTAGAAGCGTGTTCAAGATAAGCTGCCATACCCTTCAAACCATAAATAACCAACTCGCGCAATGAACGGATATCTTCGTTTACAGTTGCCAATACGCCAACATGATGCGCTATTGATTCCATTTCCTGCGCGGTAATGGCTGTCCAGCTAAGTAATTCGTTATGTGGAAGTTCAATTTTATTTTCGTGGAGAATGGCTTTTAATTCAGATCGGAGTTTGAATCCTTCGCGAATTCGGGTTACAAAGCGTTCGTAATCGAAGTTCGCGTTAGTGATAGTCATAAAAAGACTGTCGGTGATAAAGGTATTGGCAGCATCATTTTCGATTTCCAACAAGCGAAGAGCCGTTGTGTAATGTGATAAACCTTTGATTTGATAGATAAGTAAGTCCTGGAGAGCTGATACTTCGGGAGTTTTTCCACAAACTCCCTTAACCTCGCATCCCGACCCTTTGGCTGCCTCCTGGCATTGATAGCAAAACATGTTCATAATTTTATTGACTATTTTTTCATTTACCATTTACTATTTATTAGTCTTGGTAAATATGGTTGATAATTAATTTATTGACTTTTTTTATATTGACCGTTTACTATTTATATCGGCACAAATTGTAACTGGTAAATGATTTAATTGTAAATGCTTACACCCATTCTTCTTTTAAAATATCCCCTCTTGTTCCGATAACGACAAGCTTTACTGGAATTTTGCGACCGGCTTCGGCAACTGCTTTTTGTGCCAGACGTAACAAACCACCACAGCATGGAACTTCCATAATCACAACTGTAAGTGTGTTGATAGTCGAATATACAATCATATTCTTCAGTTTCTCCACATATACATCCTGATTAGAGTCGAGTTTTGGACAAGCGATAGCCAAGATTTTACCAGTAAGAAATCGATTGTGGAAATCGGCAAAACTGAAAGCCACACAGTCGGCAGCCAGAACTACGTCGGCACCACGGAAATAACCCGCTTCAGGATTCAGCAAATGTAACTGTACAGGCCATTGGCGAAGTTGTGATACCGGTGCTTCTGTAGTTGCAGCAGCCATTTTAAAACCTGAAGATGCGGCAGCAGGTGCAAATGACATTTCACGGCTTCCGGGACAACCACCACCCTGACTGTGTTGTGGTGCAGCCGGAGCAACTGGCTTTGAAGCGCAGCCGGCACCATTGTGATTGTGAACCTGTGCAAAATCAATATTAATTCCGTTGGCACGCAGATAGCCTACACCTTGCTTCAAATAATCTACTTCACCATGCTCTTTCAAGTGCTTCAGGTGAGCAATGATTGTTTTCTCACCCTTTGGAATCATGCGCTCAATAGTTGCAATTTCATCGTATGGTTCCGCTTCGCGCTCTTCCAATGTGATAGCACCAACCGGACAATCGCCGATACAAGCACCCAATCCGTCGCAAAATAATTCGCTTACCATACGGGCTTTACCATCTATCATTTGAAGTGCTCCTTCATGGCAACCCTGTACACATGCCTCGCAACCATTGCAAAGTTCTTCGTCTATTTTTATTATTGTTCGTTTCATAAATTCATTTACTATTTTTTCAGTTACCATTTACTATTTAACCTCTAAATGGTAAATAGTAAATGAACAACTGGTCAATTATTTAATCATTGTCAGCAACATTTTAAACTGCTCAACGGCTACTACTGCATGACGAACATTAGCCGGCATAATAATGCTTTCGCCAACATTCAGCTCGAATACTTTGCCATCGATAATCACTTCGCCTTTGCCATCAAGAACCTGTACGATAGCGTCAAACGGTGCGGTATGCTCACTCAGGAATTCGCCTTTATCAAATGCGAACAACGTAACATTGCCTTTATCATTACGAATAATTATTTTACTTACGACAGATCCTTCGGCATAAGCCACTTTGTCTATCATGCTGAATTTCTCAGCGGTTGGAAATGCTTTATTTTCCATTTTAGGTGCTAATTTGAAGTCTGCCATATTGTTTATTGTTTTAATTACACTGCAAAAGTATATACATTGAAACAATTAAAGTGTAACAGATGTTACACTCCAGAAAAAAGTTTGTACTTTTGTGGAAAATAATTTAAGTTTGAACCATAATAGGCACATAGAACACATAATATGCAGTTAAAATTTCACCTGCATGTTGCCTATTGAGTATTGTGGTTAAAGAAAAAATATGAAAAAAGTAGATTTATCGGCTTGCCCTGTTTGTAGTAAATTAAATATAGATGATGAGGGTGCATTTTTGGAGAATTTGAAATGCACAGTGAGTACTTTTCAGAAACATGACCTGATTCTCCGGCAGGGAGATGTTTGCGATGCCTTGTATATGCTCACTTCCGGCTCGGTTAAAACAGAAATGATAACAGAAAACGGCAATATACTTGGTATTGAAATTATAAAGGCTCCACGCCCACTCGCCCCTGCTTTTGTTTTCTCTGACAACAACCGGTTTCCTGTCGATGTAACAGCGTTGGAAGAAGTGGAAATAATGAAGATTCCAAAAGCGGAAATAATGCGGTTAATGATAACAAATCCGGATTTTATGAGCAGTTTTATGACGCACAATGCCAACCGGACCCAGTTTTTAACTAATCGCCTTCAATTGCTTTCTATTAAAACCATAAAAGGAAAACTGGCGCATTACCTCCTCGAAAGTTCACCCGGCGATGGTAAACCGTTTGAGATCAACCGTAATCAGACCGAACTGGCCGATTTCTTTGGTGTAGCGCGCCCTTCGTTGGCACGCAGTTTATCGGAAATGGTTCAAGAAGGCGTTATCAGCATCAATAAAAAGGAATATATCGTATTGAATTCCAAAGGCCTAAGAGAACTATTGGTATAAAAAGATATCTTCAGTATAAAAAATGCCTGCTTAAAAAAAATTAAGCGGGCATTTTTATTGAGATAGTTCATATTTTAATCCCTAAGCGAATAAACATAGCCATATATTGCACCTACTAGTAAAGAGCCACCTGCAATGTTACCAAGTGTTGCCGGAATAAGGTTATTCACAACAAACTCCGACCATGTTACAGGTGCACCATAGAAAATAGCTGTGGGAATAAAAAACATATTCGCAATACTGTGCTCGAATCCAATGGTTACAAAAGCCATTACAGGAACCCAGATACCAAGCATCTTACCTGAAACATCTTTTGCTGCATAAGCCAACCACATGGCCAACGCAACCAGCCAGTTAGCTCCAACTCCTTTTAGAAATACCTTGTAGAAAGGTGCCGTTGTCTTCTTCTCGGCAATATGCTGAATCGCCTCCGTCCATGGGGCTGTTGCTAACACATCAGTCAGATACGTCAAAAAATAGGCCACAAACAAGGCGCCGATGAAGTTACCGATGTATACCAATATCCAGTTCTTCATCATATCCGTCGCCTTTAGCTTACCAGCCATTACCGGCGGAATAAAATAAGCCGTATTCCCTGTAAACAGATCGGCGCCTGCTATGGCACACAGCATTAGCCCCAACGGAAAAGCCGCACCCATCAGGAACTTTTGCAAGCCGGGATTAGTCAATCCAAGTTCAGTTGCTCCACCACCAATTACAACTGCCAACAAACCACCTACGGCAATATATGCTCCGGCCAGAAACGCGAGCAGCAATGTTTTCACCGTCGACGTATTTGCTTTTCCTGTCGCGGCTTCTCCCACCTTCACAACCACTTCGGCCGGTGAGTAATAATTCACTTGATTATCAGACATTTTTTGAATGAGTAATATTTATTTACTATTTCTTCATTGACCATTTACTATTTAATAGTATAGTCTTTATTATTTTGAACTATAAAAGTTCAAAAACGAATTATATAAGTTTTTCATCTTCAAATTATTTAAAATCGCAAATCAATTTACAATAACTTCCCTGACATACAGATTAAATATCTCCTTTACAACGGTCAGCTGTTCCGGCGTATTTTCATTCACTCCGTCGAGCAGATAGGGCCAGCCCAATGCTTCGTATTTATGAACACCCAGTTTATGATATGGCTGTATCTCCAGCTTTTGAACATTTGCCATTGGCTGCAGGAATTTTCCGAGTTGATGAAGGTGATCCTGATTATCAGTATATCCCGGAACCAGAACATATCTGACCCACACAGGAGTATTCCGTTCATTCAGATATCGGGCCATTCGCAGCGTCTGTTCATTTTTATGCTCAGTCATTTTACGATGCATTTTATCATCTATCTCTTTGATATCCAACAGCACCAAATCTGTATAATTGAGCAATTCCTCCACCTGATCATTTAATATGCTTCCATTTGTATCAATACAGGTATTGAAACCTTCCTCTTTCAAAGTTTTAAACAATGGAATCAGCTCTTTTGCCTGCAAAAGAGGCTCACCGCCAGAAACGGTAATACCTCCCCTTTTCCCGAAAAAAGGCCGTTGGCTTCGTGCAAGAGTCATGATATCCTCTACACTTTTCATCTGGCCTTTATCTCCTTTTATGGTATCAGGATTGGCACAATATACACATCGAAAATTGCATCCCTGCAAAAAAATTACCATGCGCACCCCGGGGCCATCAAAGGTTCCCAACGATTCGATAGAATGAACTCTTATCATAGGTAAAAAGATTAACCCCTATCCCTAAGAGGGAAAGGGGATTTGAATATATGTGCTTACTTTCCTGTTCCACTTTAAGGGTCGAGGAGCATTTATTACATTGTTTCGTGGAAACTGCGGGAGATTACCTCCTGTTGCTGAGCACGGGTCAGGCGAACAAAATTCACCGCATAACCCGACACGCGGATAGTCAACTGCGGATAGTTTTCCGGATTTTCCATGGCATCCTGAAGCATTTCACGGTTCAATACGTTTACATTCAGGTGATGGGCGTTTTTTGAGAAATAACCATCCATGATGCTCACCATATTCTCGCAACGCTGTTCATCAGTCGGCCCCAATGTTTTAGGCACAATCGAGAACGTATTCGAAATTCCGTCCATTGAGTGATTATAGTCCAGTTTCGATACAGAGCTAAGCGAAGCAAGTGCACCATTGGTATCGCGACCATGCATTGGGTTGGCACCCGGAGCAAAAGGAACACCTAAAGCACGACCATCTGGCGTTGCACCGGTTTTCTTGCCATACACCACGTTCGAAGTAATAGTAAGAATACTCAATGTATGCTCTGCATTTTTATATGTGTTGTGTTCCTTCAACATCTTGTCGAAGTAAGTTGGAATTTCCTGTGCAAATATATCCACGCGGTCATCATCATTACCGTAGTATGGAAAGTCGCCATCAATCTTAAATTCCTGCGAAACACCCTGTTCGTTGCGAACAACTGTTACTTTCGCAAATTTGATAGCAGACAGCGAATCAGCCACAATACTCAGGCCAGCAGCACCATAGGCTATATTTATACGCGGATTGGTATCGATCAACGACATTTGCGCTTTCTCGTAGTAATACTTGTCGTGCATGTAGTGAATGATGTTCATTGCTTCGGCATATACGCGCGAAACTTCCTTCATTGCAATGTGGAAGTTTTCCATCACTTCGTCGAAGTCAAGTACATCCGATTTTAATTCAGGCACACCATTGATAACTTTTTTTCCCGAGATTTCGCAACGTCCGCCATTAATCGCCAAAAGCAATGTTTTTGCCAGATTACAACGTGCTCCAAAAAACTGAATCTGCTTTCCGATTTCCTGATACGACACACAGCAGGCAATTCCGTAATCATCGCTGCAACGGGTGGCTTGCATCAAATCGTCGTTTTCATATTGGATAGACGAAGTATCGATTGACACTTTAGAGCAGAAAAGTTTAAACGGTTCCGGCAAGCGTTGCGACCAAAGCACTGTCATATTCGGTTCTGGAGATGCACCAAGGTTGTACAGCGTTTGAAGGAAACGATAAGAAGTTTTAGTCACTTTATGGCGTCCGTCGGCCATAGTTCCTCCGATAGATTCCGTTACCCAGGTAGGATCGCCGGCAAAAATTTCATTATAAGCATCCATACGCAAGTGACGTACCATTCGCAACTTCATCACAAACTGATCCACCAGTTCTTGTGCATATTCTTCGGTAATCAATCCTGCTTTCAGGTCTTTTTCAATATAAATATCGAGGAATGATGATACGTTTCCAAGCGACATGGCGGCACCATCTTGTTCTTTCACAGCTGCCAGATAACCCATATATACCCATTGTACAGCTTCACGGGCATTCTCAGCCGGGCGAGATAAATCTAAACCATAAGATTGTCCCAATTCTTGTATGTGTTTCAGGGCTTTGATTTGCTCGGCCACTTCTTCGCGCAAACGGATACGTTCGTCGCTCATCGGACCGGTCAATCCTTTGAGATCTGCTTTTTTTACCTCAATCAGACGGTCAGTTCCGTAAAGTGCCAAACGGCGATAATCACCAATGATACGTCCGCGGGCATAGTTATCAGGCAATCCGGTAAGAATACCTTCGCTCCTGAAAATACGGATTTCCGGTGTATAAACATCAAAAACACCATCGTTATGTGTTTTCGCATATTTTGTAAAAATCTCTTTTACGATTGGTGAAGCTTCCAGGCCGTTTTCGCTACATGCTTTTTCCACAACTGCAATACCACCATAAGGTTTCATCGCACGTTTAAGCAGCATATCAGTCTGTAATCCAACGATCAATTCACTCTCACGGTCGATATAACCAGCCTGGTGCGATACAATCGTTGAAATAATTTCGTTGTCGATAGCGCGTACACCATTTCTGTCACGCTCTTCTTTAATCGCCTCCAGGCAGATTTTCCACAAATGCAATGTTCGTTCAGTTGGCTTGCTCAGGAAAGACTCATCTCCATCATATGGAGTAATGTTGCGTGTTACAAAATCACGAACATCAATACATTCCTGCCAGTTACCAGCTATAAATTCACTCATAAAAAAGGGTTTTATATATTAAAGTATTAAAATCTTATCAAGATATCTGCTTTTGCGCTGCAAAGTTACTGAAGGTTTCAATTGCAACCAACAAAATACTGCAAAAAATATGTTTTTTAGCATGTTTTTGTTCGTTTTTGGTCTATTTATACAATTTATCAGGAGGAATTATTGACATTCTGACAAAAAGCATAATCATTGCCAGTAATCACAAAAAATCAATACTTCTTTTTTGACTATACAAATTAAATTAAATGATTATCCGCATAATGTACAGTTAGTTGAACAGGGGCTTTGCCCCTATAACCCCACTTACTTTTTTTGCCTTGATGCAAAAAAGTAAGCAAAAAAAATCAAGACTGCGCCCGCTTTGCTCAAAAAACTATCGCTCGTAAGGCTAAAATCCTCCAAACTCCTCCCTCCGGTCGTCAAACAGGAGTATTTTTAACGCCTTCCTCACTTGTTTTTTGGCTCACCGAACGAGGTCAATCCCCGCAACTGATAGATTCCGTACAACTGTACTCTTTGCGGATAATCATATTAAATTATCCTTCTAAAATAAATCAGTGCAAAGATAGAGCTATTAACCAACACAAACTGTAACAGATGTTACATTACTCAAAAAAATTATCACCTGAAGGTATTATTTAATGGAATGTTGCCTTTAAGCTATATATTAAACACTTAGTCAATATAATTAATTATAGAAATCAATACTTTTAAGATACGAATGAACATAATTATTACCCTGGATTGATAATTTCATTTTTTTGTCTGAAATAAATACCTTAATTTTGCACCAGCTTTGGTTTCGATGCACGACCCCGTGTAACGGATTAAAAGGGAAACAGGTGTAAATCCTGTACAGTCCCGCTGCTGTAAGCTCTAAACCCCTCCAAACCTCCCCCATTAGGGAGGCTTAAGAGAGGAAAACGTATTGAACAACACTTTTGCCACTGTTTCAGACACAGGCAACGGACAACAGATGTAACAATCTATTGTCAATTGCCCACTGTTAATTAAAAATGGGAAGGCGTTCAAAAACGGGAGTAAGTCAGAAGACCTGCCAGACATTAATTAATTTTCAGAAGCTTTCGAGGAAAAAGCGACGAAACATCAGCAAACACAATCATCAGTTTTGCCATTGTTAGGTCATTTTCGGGAGCTATTTGAACGGTTTATTCATCGTCAAATAGTTAACAACTGTGTTCACTAAGGTCATTCTATGTCCGGGTGCCATACGCGCATTCGTATTTGTAAACTTATTTTTTTCCGTCACGGCAACAGCAGCCATTGAGCAGAAAACCGATACTGTAAGTCCTAAAAAACTGAACGAAGTAGTGGTGAACGGCCATCATCTTCAATCGGTAAGAGCGGCCTTACCCGTACAAGTTCTATCTGAAAAAGAATTAGGCAACCTGAATGCATCGAGCATAGCCGACGTAGCCAGGCACTTTGCCGGAGTCACCGTGAAAGATTACGGAGGCATTGGTGGTTTGAAAACTGTTTCTATTCGCGGTTTGGGAGCACTGCACACCGGAGTGAGTTACGACGGAATGATGATGAGTGATGTGCAATCGGGTCAAATTGACCTGAGTCGCTTTTCGGTTGAGAACATTGCCGAAGTGACACTTTCCAACGGACAACCCAACAACTTACTGCAACCGGCCCGTTTTTTTGCGTCATCCGGCGTACTTACCTTTTCAACAAAAATGTCTGAATACAATGTAAATCACACATTTACAGGCAACATTTCAGCAAAAACTGGTTCGTTTGGCATGTATAATCCGTTGATTTATATATGCAAAAGCATTTCCCCACAATGGGCAATTTCTCTTTCTGCAAACGGACTTACTGCCAATGGTGAATACAAATTTGTTTCAAACCTGAACAGGCAGGGCGAAAACCTTGTCGAAAAAACCAGAATCAATTCTGATGTTCATTCCATTCGTACAGAGTTTAATTCAACTTACCGGTTTAACTACTTTGAATACATTACATTGAAAATCAACCAGTATAGTTCAGATAGAGGTCTACCGGGAGCAGATACTTATTATATTTCATACGCCACCGACAGATTATTAGATAAAAACTACTTAGCTCAGTTTCAATATCAGAATCGCCAAAACTGTTACTTCCAATATCAGTTTGCGGGTAAGTTCTGTAAGGCTTCCATGCTGTTTACTGAAGAAAGCCCGAACTATCCGGCTGAGATCAACCATACCCGTACCGATAATTACGCTCAAAACGAGTATTACCTGACTTCGGCTTTTCAAACCTATTTCAGCGAATACTTCACGGTTTCAGGTTCTGCAGATTGGTGGTACAATAATTTATTTTCGCATTCAAACGTAAGCTTCCGACAGGATGCGGCACCTGTACGCCATTCGGGACTCGCCAATATTGCAGCCAGGTACGTAACTAACAACCTGACTTTGAGTGCAAATATTTTGTACACATTGACCCGCGAAACCAACCAGAACGGTATAGCCGCACCAAACAGAGACAAGTTTTCTCCAACAGTTTGTCTGTCATACAAACCGGTGGACAACAAAGAACTCAGATTCAGGGCATTTTACAAGAATATTTTCAGATTGCCAACTTTCAATGATTTGTATTACCACGATTTCGGGTATACCAACCTACTGCCGGAAACAACCAATCAATTCAATGCAGGGATTACGTATTATGAAACAGCAATTCCGTTCTTCTCAAGCGTGGAATGTACCGTTGATGCCTATTATAACCGGGTAAGTGACAAAATAAGCATTGTGTATGGAATGCCTTTTTCAACCGTTCGTAACATTGGACGTGTGCATATTAAAGGCTGCGATGTGAGCCTGAAAAGTTCTAAAAAGCTGAACAGCAAAAGTAATCTCAATATTTCTGCAAATTATACTTATCAACTGGCTCAAGATTATACAGCAAGCACAGATACTTATCTGGATATAATTCCTTATACGCCAATTCATTCTGGTTCTGGTTCAATATCGTTCGAACAAAAAAATTGGGAATATGGGTACAATTGCCTGTTTTCAGGGAAAAGATACACCGGTCAGAACTCAAACAAACAAAATCTGCTAAAACCATATTCAGACCACAGTCTGTTTGCCCGATACACTTACAAAAAAATCAGCCTGACAGCAGAAGCCCTGAACATTGCAAATAAGAACTATGAAATAGTGCAGTTCTACCCCATGCCCGGACTAAACTATCGCATGACAATCAACTATAAATTCTAAAATAATTCATTTAAAATTAAACATTTATGAAAACAAGCAAAATTTTTGCATCACTTTTTCTTACAGCAGTAGCTGTACCGTTCTTCACTTCTTGTGATCGAATAGAAGAAATCGTAGAAATCCCGGAAATCAGCACCGGAGTATTTGTGCTTAACGAAGGAAAATTCAAATCGAACAACGCCAGCCTGACTTATTATGACTTTGCAACTGGCTTTGCATCAGCCGATTTGTTTCTGGACAAAAACAACCGCGGGCTTGGCGATACCGGACAGGATATAATTAAATATGGATCAAACTTATATATTGCCGTGTATAAATCAAGTTTGATTGAAGTTGTAAATGCAAAAACAGGTATGAGCATCAAATCTATTTCAATGGTCAACACATCTAACGAACCAAGCTCACCACGAACACTTACTGCGGCTAATGGCAAAGTATATATTGTGCTGTTCGATGGACATGTTACCCAGTTAGATACAACCAGCCTGACTTTAGGAACATCCATAGCCGTAGGGGCAAATCCGGATGCCAGCGTTATTTCAAACAACAAACTTTATGTAGCAAACACTGGCGGAATGGCTGCCGTTAAAGACAGCACCATTTCGGTAATTAATCTCAGCACCTTTACTGAAGAAAAGAAAATTACGGTAAACCTGAACCCACAAGGTATAAAAGCCGATGCATACGGTGATATTTATGTGGTTTCGAATGGAAATTACGGTTCAGTTCCGGGCAAATTCCAACGTATCGAAGCCGGTACAGATAAAGTTACTGACATAAACGTTGCAGTTAAGGACTTTGAAATCAGCGGAGATAACGCCTACATTTACAATTTTTCCTACGACGAAAATTGGCATGCAACAAACAAAACTATTGCCGTGTATGATGTCAAAAACGAAAAAATCGTAAATGCCAACATGGTAAACACCGCCATTGATGAAACGCCATACTGCATAAACATTGACCCAACCACCAATGATATTTACCTGGGAGTAACTGATTATGTAAATAATGGTAAAATGTATTGCTTTGACAAAAGCGGTGCTTTGAAATTTACATTCACAACCGGACTAAATCCTAGCAAAGTGATATTCATTACCAAATAAAAACACGTTTCTATCTAATCAAAATTTTCTGAGAGCGAAGAACCTGTTGCCGGAATGCTGCCATATTCCGGTGACGGTTTTTCTAAAAAACACAACAATCATGGAAGAAAAAGGATACATTCAAGTTTACACCGGAAATGGAAAAGGCAAAACCACAGCTGCTATGGGACTGGCTTTGCGCGCCACAGGAGCCGGTAAAAAAGTATATATTGCCCAGTTTGCCAAAGGAATGCATTACTCCGAATTGGATGCTATTGCAAAGCACTTGCCCAATATCACACTAAAGCAATATGGTTTAGGCTGCTTTATCTTCAATGCACCAAAACAAGCTGATATTGAAGCAGCTAATATAGGACTTCGTGAAGTGGAAGCTATCATTTCCAACTGCGAATACGATATAATCATTCTGGACGAAGCCAATATCGCAATATTTTACAATCTGTTCAGCACACAGGATTTGATTACAATACTCAACAAACGCAACCCGGCTACAGAAATTATTATTACCGGTAGATATGCCTGCGAAGAGATTATAGAATATGCCGATTTGGTAACCGAAATGACCGAAATCAAGCATTATTACAAACAAGGTGTGCAGGCACGGGTTGGAATTGAGAAATAATAACATTGACTATTTAATTATTGACTATTTACCATTTGTTTCAGACAGATAATGATAAATAGTCAAATTGCAAATAACCAAAACAACTAATAAACGACCTTTACTTTATGTTTCTAACAATAATAGTAAATGGTAAATGATAAAATGGTAAATAAATTATCTCCACTCATGTTAGTCGGCACCGGCAGCGATGTTGGCAAAAGCGTTATCAATGCTGCCTTTTGCCGCATATTTAAACAAGACGGCTATACTCCTGCTCCATTCAAGGCACAAAATATGGCCCTGAACTCTTTCTCCACGCCCGAAGGACTGGAAATAGGCCGTGCACAGGCAGTTCAGGCCGAAGCTGCCGGAATTCCTTGCCACACTGATATGAATCCGCTCTTGTTGAAACCTTCGGCTGATACTATTTGTCAGGTTGTACTGAACGGAAAATCGATTGGCAACCAGCACGCTATTGATTATTTCACGTCGAACAATAAAGCTGTGTTGCGCAAAGAAGTAAATGCAGCTTTCGACCGCTTAAATGCCCGATTCAATCCTATTGTGCTCGAAGGCGCCGGCAGCATTTCTGAAATAAACCTGCGCGAAGTAGATTTAGTCAACATGTCGATGGCTGCACATGCCAACGCAGCAGTTATTTTGGTGGCTGATATTGACCGTGGAGGTGTGTTTGCTTCTGTTTACGGTTCTATCCTGCTGTTGAACGAAGACGAACGAAAACTGGTGAAAGGGATTCTAATCAATAAGTTTCGGGGTGATATACGCCTGTTCGAATCAGGTGTAAAAATGCTCGAAGAACTTTGCGGCATTCCTGTGGTGGGCGTTGTCCCTTATTACAAAGACATTCATATAGAAGAAGAGGATTCGGTAATGCTGCATACCAAAAACCGCGCAGCGCAATCGGGTAAGGTAAACATTGCAGTAATACTTCTGCAACATATGTCTAACTTCACCGATTTCAATGCATTGGAACATGACGAACGGGTGCATTTATTTTATAGCAATGAGCCTTCCGACATTTCCGAAGCTGATATTGTAATTATTCCTGGGACAAAAAACACATTGTACGATTTGCAAATCCTTCGTCGGGATGGAATTGCGCAAGCGGTATTACAAGCACATCAAAATGGAAAAACTATATTGGGAATCTGCGGTGGCTACCAGATGCTTGGACGTGAACTGCACGATCCGAACCTGATTGAAAGCGATTTAATGCAAATGCCCGGCTTGAACTTACTGCCAATATGCACAACGCTTGAAGGTGAAAAAATTACCCGTCAGGTTAATTTCCGCTTTAACCGCTCACAAACCGAATGCAAAGGATATGAAATTCACAATGGAAGAACAGACTTGCCGGCTGACATTGAGCCTTTAAACATATTGGAAGATAACTCTAAAGATGGGTGTATAACTACCAATTGTATTGGCACTTACATACATGGGATATTGGATAATACAGAGTTCGTTGATTATTTACTTGCTGCTCATTTGACTGATAAATCGAAGGAATCATTCGACTATTTTAAATTCAAAGAAGAACAATTCAACAAACTAGCCGACCATGTTCGGAGTCATATAAATATGGATTTAATCTACTCATTCATAAAATGATAAACGGTCACGGAGATGAAATACAAACCGAACTGATAGCTAATTTCAGTTCTAACGTTTGGTATGGTGCTGATAATTCAGCTCTATATCAGCATCTTTCAACGTCATTACCTCAAGTTGCCCGTTATCCGGAAGCAGATGCACATTCGTTAAAACTGGTTTTGGCAACACATAATGAAGTTGAACCTTCCCAGATTCTGGTTTGTAACGGCTCCACGGAAGCTTTTTATCTGATTGCAAATGCATTTTCGGGTAAAACGTCATTGATTGTCACTCCTACTTTTTCTGAATACGCTGATGCTTGCCGAATACATAATCACATTGTTTATCAAACAAATAGAAACAACTTAAGTGAGAATATTGAAAGGTTGCAACCGGATTTAGTTTGGATTTGTAATCCGAATAATCCTGATGGACATTGCTTTACAGTAAGTGAATTAATCCAAGTGTTTCAAAGATTCCCACAACAAACTTTTATTATTGATCAGGCTTATATCGATTTTACTTTAAATGACGCCAATTTAATTCCTGAAATACAACGTGTTGAAAATCTGATCGTAATTCAATCACTAACAAAACGTTTTGCCATTCCGGGATTACGACTTGGTTATATTGTAAGTTCCAAAGAACACGTAGCAAAAATTGAGAAATTCAAAATACCGTGGTCTGTTAATTCACTTGCTATAGAAGCCGGAAAATACATTTTAAATGCCGGGAACAAAGACTTTACTCTTGAAGCATGGCTTAAAGATACAAGTATATTAAAACAACAAATCAATAACTTAGATGATTTTGAAACAATTGAAACGCAGTTGCCGTACTTCCTCATAAAACTAAAGTCTGGTAAAGCAAGCGAATTAAAATCTTATCTGCTAAACGAGAAAATACTAATCCGTGATGCCACCAATTTCGTAGGGCTAGAAGGCGAATATATCCGAATTTGCACACAATCAATACAAATCAATAATTTACTTATTTCACATTTAGAAAAATGGAACCGGTCTATTATACCCTCCTCGCTTTAGTGCTAGGATTTGTGCTCGACCAGCTTTTGGGCGACCCTGAAGAATTGCCACATCCTATTGTGGGATTTGGAATGCTGATTGCATTTCTTGAAAAACGGTTCAATAAAGGCCGGTTTTTAGTTGCGAAAGGGGCGTTTATGACAGTCATTCTGGTTCTTTCAACAGCCGGATTGTGCAGTTATATTATTCATGTTTCGAATAATTTTCATCCATTTTTTGGAACAATTGCTTCATTGTTAATAATCTTTTACAGTTTATCAGCCAGGACTCTTCGCAAAGAAGTACAATTGGTTTTCAGCGCTTTAGATAATTCAGTCGAAAATGGTCGAAAACAGCTTTCGCGCATCGTAGGACGCGATACAAACAAGCTTTCAGCACAGCAAATACGGTCGGCTGCACTCGAAACTTTGTCCGAAAACCTGTGCGATGGAGTTATTGCTCCACTCTTCTGGTTTGCCCTTCTTGGAGCACCCGGAATGTTGGCTTATAAAATGATAAATACGCTCGATTCGATGATTGGGTATAAAAACGAGCGTTACCTGCATTTCGGTAAGTTTGCCGCACGGCTCGACGATGCAGCCAACTACATTCCTGCACGACTTACAGCCATGATAATGCTTTTGGTTTCGAATAATCTTTCGAAAACGGGTTTTGTTGCACAAAATGGAAAAAATCATTCCAGCCCAAACTCCGGTTATCCCGAAGCAGCTTTGGCCGGTATTCTCAACTGTCGGTTTGGTGGTCAGAATTACTATTTTGGAAAATTGGTAGAGAAGCCGTTCATTGGAACAAATGACCGTAAACTTTCTACAGAAGACTTAAACAAAGCATTATTAATAAATCAATTAAGCGAAATAGCAATGCTTTTCATTGCCATAATTTCAACTTTTACAATTCAATTTATAATTCAGTTATTTCAATGAGAAACAGAAATTTAGCTCTCAGCATTTCCTTTCTTTTGCTTCTTACTGCATGTGGTAATTCAAAAGATAACAACGAAAATCAAAAACAAGAAAGCAAGAAAACAAGTAGTATCACTTATGCAAAAGGCTTTAAAATAGAACATTACGTCAATTACACGAAAGTTATTGTTCGCAACCCATGGGACACAACCCGGATTATGGAAACTTACATTTTGGTTGACAGAAACAAAGAAGTACCAAAAAAATTACCACAAGGCAACATTGTGAAAGTGCCTGTACAACGTGTAGCAACGTGTTCTTCCATTTTTGCCGGCGAGTACAAACAACTTGGAGACATCTACAAAATAAGGGCAGTAAGCGAACCGCAATACATTGATATACCAGAAATTAAAACCGGATTGAACAATGGATCAATCAATGATTTAGGTGTGACTATATCGCTTAATGTTGAAAAACTGGTGGCTTCTAAGGTTGAAATACTCGTCGTATCGCCATTTGAAGAATCATTGCACGACCGGTTTAAAAAAATGGGGCTTTGTGTGGTGAAAGATGCCTCTTATATGGAAGATTCTCCGCTAGGACGTGCTGAATGGATTAAATTTGAAGCGGCTTTTTTGTGTAAAGATTCGCTGGCAAACGAAATTTTCTCCAACATTGAAAAACGATACCTGGATATTTGCCAGAAAGTACAGAAAACAAAAAACAGACCTACCGTTTTCACCGAGAAAAAGTTTGGTGACACCTGGTACACCGCAGGAGGATACAGCTACATGGGGCGTTTTATGAAAGATGCCGGAGCAAATTATTTATGGAGCGACCTGAAAAATTCCGGCTCGGTTCCGCTCACTTTCGAGAAGGTATTTTCTAAAGCCATAAATGCTCAGTTTTGGCTTATCAAATACAACAACACGCAATTTGACCTTACAATTAAGCTGTTAGGTGAAGAATATGATCTTTATAAAAATTTCGCTGCTTATAAAACAGGAAACGTGTTTGCCGTAAATTCCGGCAATACAGCCTTTTACGAAGAAGGTCCCATGGAACCGGATGTTGTATTATCAGATCTGGTAAAGATTTTTCATCCTGAAATTATGACTGATTACAAACCGAAATATTATTTAAAACTGAACTAAACAAATCATAAACAACTAATTACAATGAAAAATGTATTATGCTCGTGGAGCGGTGGCAAAGATTGCTGCTATGCACTTTTAGAAGCAAAAAGAATGGGGTATAATCCTGTATTATTGCTCAATATAATGGACGATGATGGTAAAACATCAAGGTCACATGGTCTTCCTGTTGAAATTTTAAAACAACAGGCACAGGCCATGAACATGGAATTAATGACTATTCCTACTTCCCGCGAAAATTATGAGAAAAACTTTATTGCAGCACTCAACAAAGCCAAAACAGAATACCATATTGAAGGAATAGTGTATGGCGATATTGACTTGTGGGCGCACCGCGAATGGCAGGAACGTATTTGCAAAATTGTTGGACTGGAAGCAATTATACCTCTGTGGGAACGCAAACGAGCGGACTTGGCAAATGAGATGGTGGCTGTTGGTATCGAAAGTATTGTTGTTGCCTGCAACGAAGTGATGGGCGAAAACTATCTTGGCAAAACCTATTCGGCAGAAATGATTGAAGAGGTAAAAAAAATGGGATTGTGCCCCTGTGGCGAAGATGGTGAGTTTCATTCGTTTGTCATTAATAGCCCTTTGCATCAATACAAAGTAGAAATTCCAAAATATACGACAGATTTCAGGGAAGGCTTTCATTTTATCAATTGGCAATAAACACTTTACACAACAACTATGCGAAAAATAATATTAATCACCGGTGGCCAGCGTTCCGGAAAAAGCAGTTACGCTCAAAAACTGGCACTATCGCTTTCGCCCAATCCGGTTTACCTGGCAACTTCGGCTATTTGGGACGAAGAACACCGGCAACGTATCGAACGGCATAAAAGCGATCGCGGGCCGGAATGGACGAACATAGAGGAACTTACAGAATTGCAAAACATCAATGTGAATGGCAAAGTAGTTGTGATTGATTGTGTTACACTTTGGTCAACGAACTTTTTCAATAACACAGACGGTGACGTCCAGGCTTCATTATCAGCTATTACGAACAAATTTAATCAGTTCGTTCAGCAAGAAGCTACTTTCATCTTTGTAACCAACGAAATAGGCTTAGGCGGCATTTCAGTAAATGATCTCCAACGCCGATTCACCGATCTGATTGGTTGGGTGAACCAACATATAGCTGAGCGAGCCGACGAAATGGTTTTAATGGTTTCCGGAATTCCGGTATATATAAAATAAAAGACGACCCCTAACCCCTAAAGGGGAATAAGAAATATCTCACACAAAAACTTAAAAAAAATAGAATAAGCACTAAGCTCCGAATACCTTCAAAGACGAAACTAATTTACTTTCCCTTTAGGGGTTAGAGGTAATTATCAATAAATACATTATGCTAAACAAAAAATTCAACATTCAATCGCCCGAACAGCGAATCATTCCTTATCTGACTGAAAAAATTGATAACCTGACCAAGCCCAAAGGTTCATTGGGCAGGTTGGAAGAACTGGCCATTCAAATTGGTACAATCCAACAAACCCTCACTCCGACCCTTCAAAATCCGTATCACGTTATTTTTGGTGGCGATCATGGAATAACAGCCGAAGGTGTCAGCTATTCGCCAGCCGAAGTTACGCCTCAAATGATCTTCAACTTTATGGAAGGTGGAGCGGGTATCAATTTCCTGGCTCGTCAGCACAACATAAAAATGAAAGTGGTAGATTCCGGCATAAACTATGATTTCACCGGTTTAGATACACTTATAGATTTAAAAGTGCGAAAAGGTACCAGAAACTACCTTCACGAAAGAGCCATTACACAGGAAGAGTTTGATCTATGCATTGAGCGTGGAGCAAAAGTTGTGGAGGAATGTCACAATGAAGGATGTAACATTATTAGTTTTGGTGAAATGGGTATTGGCAACACATCATCATCTTCACTTTGGATGAGCTGTTTAACCGGCATTCCACTTGAAATATGTGTAGGTGCCGGCAGTGGATTCGATTGCGATGGAGTGAAACGAAAATACAATATCCTGAAACAAGCATTGGATAACTACTATCTTAAACGGTCGTTGAATAATTATGATGGCAATGGAACAATCATCGACATGCTCGGATATTTTGGTGGATATGAAATGGTTATGGCCGTTGGTGGAATGCTCAAGGCTGCCGAACTAAAGATGGTGGTATTGGTGGATGGTTTCATTATGACCAACTGCGCTCTGGCGGCTTCAAAACTGAATTGTAACTTTTTAAAATACTGCATTTTCACTCATCAAGGCGATGAGGCAGGACATAAATTCGTATTAACTCACTTGGAAGCAAAGCCTCTATTGCATTTTGGTATGCGACTTGGCGAAGGTACCGGGGCACTCTGTGCCTATCCTTTAATAGATTCGGCCGTACGAATGATTAATGAAATGAGCACATTTAAACATGCCAAAGTAACTAAATATTTCTGATCCCCAAACCCCTAAAGGTGAGCCATAGTTAGTTATGTCTCCTAAATTAGTTATATTCAAATTTTCTGTAATCAGTTGTAATATATCTCCCTCCCCTTTAGGGGTCGGGGTGAATTTATGTCTTATGAAACGAGCATTAACGCAGGTGTTCTCCAAAGACCATGAAAATCTTGTATGCGAGTTCCATGTGACCTTAAAAAAACAATAATTTACACATGAAAAATATTCTCTATCAAATTGCTGCTGCCATTACCTTTTTCACCCGGATTCCCATTTGGAAAATTATGGAAATCCCGGTGGAAAACTATCGGAAGATAATCTGCTTCTGGCCGCTGACTGGTTGGATAACGAGTGGAATTACAGCACTTTCATGGCTCGCTTTTTCCCATGCCTTTCCTCCTGCTATGGCTATTATTTTAGCTTTAGTTGGAAGGGTTTTGCTCACGGGTGGATTTCATGAAGACGGACTTGGCGATTTCTTCGACGGATTTGGAGGTGAAAAGTCAAAGGCTGACATCTTGAGAATAATGAAAGATTCGCACATTGGCAGCTATGCGTTGATAGGGATTATTTTTTATTATTTACTTCTAATGAACAGCTTAATATCTATTCCAAAAGAACTGATTGCAATAGTTCTTTTGGTGGGTGATCCGTTAGCTAAATTTGTCACATCAATAATGATGAACCTTCTGCCCTATGCCCGTACCGAAAGTGAAAGCAAGAGCAAAACATTGTACGACAAATTAAGTCCGGTTCGATTAATCGTTGCGGGTATTTTTGGAGTTCTACCGTTGCTATTCCTATTAGACAAAATACTTTGGATAAGCATGTTAGCTCCAACAGCTGTTATGTTATTTATGCTGTTCTATTCGAAAAAGAAAATTGGCGGTTATACAGGTGATATTTGCGGTGCAACAGCATTGCTCTGCGAATTAAGCTTTTATATTGCAATTTTCTTGCAAACAAGCCATTTAAGCCTATGAAAATAACAGTAATAAGACATACATCTGTTGGTGTTGAAGAGGGCATTTGCTATGGACAAAGCGATGTGGTTGTTTCTGATTCCTTCGAAACAGAAGCTGAATTCGTTAAAATAAAACTTCAACACCATTGCTTTGATGCAGTTTTCAGCAGTCCGTTAAGCCGATGTACAAAATTGGCAAATTTTTGCGATTTCACCGAGCCTATATTAGATGACAGGCTCATGGAATTGAATTTTGGCGATTGGGAAATGAAAGCATGGAATAATATAACCGACCCACAACTTGAACGGTGGTATGCCGATTGGATAAACCAAAAAGCAACCAATGGTGAATCGTTTGCCGAACAAGTGAAAAGAATAAAGTCGTTCTTAAACGAAATAAAAAAAACAGATTTTCAGCACATTGCCTTATTTACTCATGCTGGAGTAATTCGGGCTCTGGGAGTTATTTTGGAGCAATTTCCAATACAGAAAGCGTTCGAGTTTCAGGTTGAATATGGCCAGATTAATCATTTTGAGTTATAAAAAAATGCTTGATTCAGAGTAGCAGAATCAAGCATTTTTATTACTAAATCAAATCCCTATTTCAAAAAATCTTCACGAATAGGGCTAAACGTATCTATTAACACACCTTCTTCGAGGCATTTAACGCCATGTTGCACGTTTGGTTCCATATAAAGTCCGTCACCTGTTTTTACAACTTTGGTCTCCTCGCCTACCTGAAATTCAAAGACACCGCTGACAACATAAGTGCTTTGACGATGAATGTGTTGGTGAATGTACCCGACACTTCCTGTTTTAAATTCAATCTTTACCATCATAATCTGGTCATCGTATCCCATAATCTGACGGCGAACCCCATCACCAACTGTTTCCCATTTAGCTTCGGAATTAAAGATAAAATTTTCGCTTCGCATATAAATTTATTGAATGATTAAATACGGTCGATTAGCAACCGTAAGTAAGCCCGTCTTTATCTTCGTAATAATCTATAAAAGCTTTGTTTACCAATCTATTACCACCAGGAGTTGGATAATTTCCAGAGAAATACCAATCACCGGAATGATTTGGACAAGCTTTATGAAGACCTTCAATGGTTTGATAAACCAACTCTACCGGACAATCAACTTCTGCCGGAGTAAGCATTTGTGCTATTTTTACTGAAACTTCATCTTGCGTAAATGGTTCATAAATCTCAGTTACATAATTAATTATATCTTCCTTTGGTAAATTTTCCTGAGCTTTAGATTTACGATACACTTCATCAATAATGTGCTGCCTACCGGATTCTTTCAATAAAGCGATAGCCGCCCTGAAAGCACAAAATTCGTTCATACGAGCCATATCAATTCCATAATAATCAGGGAAACGAACCTGAGGCGATGATGAAACTATTACAATCTTTTTCGGTTCAAGTCTATTCAGAATTTTTAAGATACTCTGTTTCAACGTTGTTCCACGAACAATAGAGTCATCAATAGCAACCAGATTATCTACTTTACCTCGTCGTATAGAGCCATAAGTTACATCATATACGTGAGTTGCCAAGTCATTACGTTCGTCATTGGTAGAAATAAAGGTACGCAGTTTGATATCTTTAATCAGCACTTTTTCTACCCGAATAGGAACATCCGTCGCAGCTTTGATACCGTCTTTCATTCCATAAAAAGCCACTTCAGCTGTATTTGGAATAAAAGAGAAGACTGTGTTTTCAACATCATTATCAATAGCTTTCAGAATAGGTTGTGCTAATGACTCACCAAGCTGTTTACGTTCCTTATAAATATCAATATCACTACCGCGCGAGAAATAAATCCGCTCGAACGAACATTTGGTCAATTCTGCAGCTGCCGGGCGAATAGTCTCGAACTTAATAGTTCCATTCTTTTTAATAATCATGGCTTCACCTGGTTGAAGTTCGTGAATATCTTCTTCTTTAACGTTCATAGCTGTCTGAATAACAGGACGTTCAGATGCAGTCACCACAATTTCGTCATCGATATAATAAAATGCGGGACGAATACCTTTAGAGTCGCGGAAAACGAATGAATCTCCATGCCCCAACATACCACAAATCACATATCCACCATCCCAGTTTTTTTCCGACTTCCGGATAAACGAAGCTATATCAAGGTTTTCTTCAATTTTTTGAGTAATAACCAAGTCATTTGTATAACGTTGTTTTATCTTATCGTATTCTTTTTGTACTTCCTGATCGAGTTTAAACCCGAGAGATTCCAACATAAGAAAGGTATCTCCTTTATCTCGGGGGTGTTGACCTTTCAAAGTCAAATGTTCAAACAATTCATCCACATTTGTCAGGTTGAAATTACCTGCAAGTACCATTGTCCGGTTTTTCCAGTTGTGACGACGAAGAAACGGATGTACATACGATAAACCGCTTCTACCGGTAGTACTATAACGTAGGTGTCCCAAATATAATTCCCCCGAAAAAGGCAATTCCAGTTTTGATCTCTCCACATCATTATAGACTTCAGGAGAAACAGATGCCGTTTTTTTATTAATCGTTGCAAAAATTTCCTGAATGGCATTTTTACCTTCCACACGTTCACGCCAGATATATTCTTCACCTGCCGGCATATCAAGTTTAACGGCAGCTAAACCGGCACCCTCCTGGCCCCGATTGTGCTGTTTTTCCATAAGCAGGTACATTTTCTGCAAACCGTACTGCCATGTTCCATACTTCTCCTGATAATAATCTAAAGGCTTCAACAGCCTAACCATTGCTATTCCGCACATAATTTATTCCTAAAAAATATAAATGCTCTTTTAAATAAGAAAACGATATAAAAAATGAGTTTTTAACCTAACTTTCAAATTATTACGATAAAAATCATATAACAAATAAAAAACCCCAACGTTTGACGCAGGGGTTATTTTTCACATTATTCCACAGTTACAGACTTCGCCAAATTACGCGGTTGATCCACGTCACAACCCTTGACAACAGCTATATGATAAGCTAATAATTGTAATGGAATAGCAGCCAACAAAGGCACCAGGCATTCCTCCGTATCCGGAATACAGATTGTATAATCAGACAAATTGCTTACCACCACGTCACCTTCGGTAACAATAGAAATAATTTTACCCTTACGCGCTTTTATTTCCTGAATATTGCTTACCACCTTTTCGTACATACCTGCACTTGGTGCAATAACAACAACCGGCATTTCCTGACTGATCAGTGCAATAGGCCCGTGTTTCATTTCAGCAGCAGGATAACCTTCCGCATGGATATAAGAAATTTCCTTCAGTTTTAATGCACCTTCCAGAGCAACAGGGAAATTATAACCACGACCTAAATAAATAAAATTCTGAGCGTATGTGAATGTTTTTGCAAATTCAGCAATAACTGTATCCTGTCTCAATAAATGACTTATTTTTTCAGGAATACGTCCAAGTTCTGCAACCGTTTTCAGATATTGCTCATTATCCAACGTGCCTTTTTCTTTACCTATAAGCAATGCAAGCATTGTTAATACAGTAACTTGTGCCGTGAATGCTTTTGTTGATGCAACTCCGATTTCAGGGCCGGCATGGGTATAACAACCTGAATGTGTATTACGTGGTATAGACGAACCAACTACATTACAGATACCGAATATAAACGCTCCATGTGATTTTGCAAGATCTACAGCAGCCAACGTATCAGCTGTTTCACCCGATTGTGAAATTGGAATTACAATATCATCTTTATGAATAACCGGTTTACGGTAACGGAATTCTGACGAGTACTCCACTTCAACCGGAATGCGTGCAAATTCTTCAATAGCATATTTACCTATCAGTCCGGCATGCCACGAGGTTCCACAAGCAGTAATTATGATTCTCTTTGCATTCAGGAATTTTTCTTTATTGTCGATAAATCCAGACAATTTTATTTCATTTTCTTCCAAACTAACTCGTCCACGCATACTGTCGCTTAACGTTTTAGGTTGTTCGAAAATTTCTTTTATCATAAAATGAGGGTAACCACCTTTCTCCAACTGGCTCAAAGTCATCTCAAGTTCCTTGATTTCAGGTGTTTTTTCAACATCTCCAATCGTCTTGATTTTCAACTCCTTACCACGCTCCAACGTAACTATTTCTTCTTCTCCAACATAGACAACTTTATTCGTAAATTCTACAATTGGTGTTGCGTCCGAAGCTATAAAAAATTCATCTTCGCCAATTCCAACCACTAATGGGCTACCTTTACGGGCAGCTACAATAACATCCGGATGTCCTTTTTCGATTACAGCAATTGCGTATGCACCAACAACTTGATTCAAGGCCAGTTGAACAGCTTTTGTAAGATCAACATTATTTGATTTTTTCACATACTCAATCAACTGGATCAATACTTCAGTATCCGTCTGACTTTTAAAAGTATAACCGTGCGCTTTCAATCCTTTTTTAAGGACAGCATAGTTCTCTATAATACCGTTGTGAATAATAGCCAGTTCTTCAGTTTGTGAATAATGTGGATGTGCATTCACCTGATTGGGTTCACCATGCGTTGCCCAACGGGTATGTGCTATACCAATTGTACCCTGAATATCCTGTTGTTCGGCAAAACGTACTAAATCCGAAACTTTTCCTTTTGCTTTATAAACATTAAGTTTATCATTATGCAACAATGCAATTCCAGCACTGTCATACCCTCTGTATTCAAGTCGTTGAAGACCTTTAATAAGAATGGGATAAGCTTGTTTATTCCCAATATATCCTACAATTCCACACATATTCTTTTATTTGTTTGTATGATAAATACTAATTAAAAATAGCAATAAATTAAATTCCTTTTCTTATTCTTTCCAATGCAAGCAAAATATCTTCCCGGCTGCTAAAACCTGTAAATCGCATATATCCATCACCCGTTGAACCAAAAACAACCCCGGGGGTTCCAATGATGTGATTTTCATACAATAACTGATGGAAAAATTTCCATGAAGACTGATTATACGCAGTTTTGAACCACACATAAGGCGAATTAACCCCGCCATACACTTCAAAACCAATTGAAAGTAATTCGTTTCGTATAAGCGATGCGTTTGTCAGGTAATAATTTACCAACTCTTGTGTTTCGGCTTTACCCTTTCGTGAATATAAAGCTTCGGCTCCCCGTTGCACAATATATGAAACGCCATTGGTGTAATTGGCATTCCGTCGACTCCAGAGTTTTATCAGTGGCACTTCATCACCCATTTTGGTATAAACCATTAATTCGGGCGGAAAAACGGAGTAACCACAACGAAGTCCTGTAAAACCGGCAGTTTTGGAATAACTTCGCACTTCAACAGCTACTTTCTTGGCACCTTTAATTTCGTAAATACTACGTGGCACATCCGGTTCGCTTACATAAGCGTGATAGGCACCATCATATATTATAATACTTTGATGTTCAATAGCATAATCAACCCATTTTTTCAGTTCTGTTTTATTCAGAACAGTTCCTGTGGGATTATTCGGATTACATAAATAAATAACATCTACCTTTTCAATTGGCAATTCAGGCAAAAAACCGGTTTCTTCCGTGCAACGCAGATAAACAACGTTACTCCACTTCTGATCCTCAGTCATTACACCGGCACGCCCACTCATTATAGTCGAGTTTTCATATACCGGATAAACCGGATCAGCAATAGCAATAATATTATCACGCCCTAAAACATGTCCAATATTTCCAATGTCCGACTTTGCACCATCATTTACAAAGATACTATCTTTATCAAGTACAACCCCCTGCGAACGGTATTCTTTTAATATCTTTTCAATCAAAAAATCGTAACCTTGTGGAGGACTATACCCTCTGAATGTGTCAGGTTGGCTCATTTCATCAATCGCCTTATGCATGGCTACAACCACTTCATTAGGCAGCGGACGTGTAACGTCACCTACTCCTAAACGAATAATTTTGGCATTGGGATGTAATACTTTAAAAGCATTAACGCGCTTCTCTATTTCATCAAAACAATAGATTTCGGGAGTCTTTAAATAATTCTCGTTCGCTAATGCCATTCCTGAGAAGGGTTATAAAAATGAGGTTGAAAGTCAATCAAAATTAAAATGCAAAATTGCGCTTTTTTTTCCATTAATAAAAGCATTTTGTCCAAAAAGATTAGAACTTTGACACAAAATTGAAACTATTTTCGTTAATCAAGATTCCGCTTAACCATTCAGGCAAAGTCACCAAAACAAATATCAGTCAATCATTCTAACAATGGTTCGACCCTTAAGTTCACCCCTAAGTATTGACTCTAAAGTAGTTCCTAAATCTGATAGTTGTACCTCGTTATAGAGATTAAGAAGATGTGCCGGCTTCAATTCATTGCTCAGCTTTTCCCACAACGCGCGGCGCAAATCCATAGGATAATTCTGGGCAGAAATGCCTATCAACGATATCCCCCGTAAAATAAACGGAAATACAGTCATGTTCAGTTGTGTAGCCGAAACGCTTCCACAAGTTGTTACAGCACCCAATGGTTGAAGTGCCTTCAGGATATTCTCCAAAATGGGGCCACCCACGGTATCAATAGCGCCAGCATATTGTGCCGTAAGCATTGGGCGTTTATCTACTTGCTGAAATTCAGCTCTTGGGATTATTTCTGTGGCTCCCAAACTGCGCAAGAAATCATACTCCGATTCCTTTCCAGAAACTGCAATTGTTTGATAGCCAAGCTTTGAAAGCAAGGAAAGTGCGACAGACCCAACACCACCAGTAGCACCGGACACAAGCACTTTACCATCGGTGGGTTTTACCAATTCATTTAAGCGCAACAAAGAGATTCCGGCTGTAAAACCAGCTGTACCAATAATCATAGCTTCTTTCAGGGTTAGGCCTTTCGGTAGTTTTACCACCCAACCGGCCGGAACGCGAATATATTGCCCGAAACCTCCCGGAGTATTCATTCCCAAATCATTACCACTGACAATCACTTTATCTCCAACTTCGTATTGGTCATTTTCTGAATATGCAACAACACCTGCAGCATCAATTCCCGGCGTGTGGGGATATTTTTTGGTTACACCTTTATTTCCTGTTGCAGAAAGTGCATCTTTATAATTAATTGATGAATAATGAACCTGTATTAAAACATCCCCGGCCGGTAAGTTCTCCGTTGAAAGAGTTTGAATACTTTGAATAAATTCACCTTCCGTTTCGTCTACTATAAATGCCTTATATTGAATTTCTTGCATAAAAATTTCGTACCTTAGTTTAAACAAAAACGTTGAAGCGTATAAACTTCAACGTTTTAAATATCAATAGTTCGTTATTCTTTTAAATAAACTGCTGATAACCAGCAAAATAGTTTGATTTTTATTTGTTTAAGTCATTGGAAATCAGTATCTTTATAGACACTTCACCTTCTATTTAGATATGATT